>Ga0272443_10000306_pt1 | contig 93504 bp, 57 predicted proteins | sample SSMAcet12_FD_193581 | JGI IMG/M metagenome (GOLD analysis project Ga0272443, IMG submission 193581) | Marine sediment archaeal communities from Little Sippewissett salt marsh, Falmouth, MA, United States - SSM-Acet-12 | ecosystem: Environmental > Aquatic > Marine > Wetlands > Sediment ...
TAACGGATCTGGAGAGGGCGCAAGGGGCCGTTTATATTATTGAGCCCACGGGGGGGCGGGAAATATCGATACCCAATACGGATAGTCAAACGGTGCGGAAGATAGGTAACTCTCTGGAAGTAACAGTCGAACCCATCAAAAAGGTTGGCAAAACAAGTTTTCCCTGTAAGGGACATGATAAAAGGGCGCTGGAAGCGCTGAAGCCCACAATATTTTTACAGAGTGATAAGCAGGAGATTATTGATTTGGCCCGGAAGGCGGTGGGGGACGTGAAAGATGCATATACAGCCGCAAAAAGAATCGAAAAATTTGTATCGGAATATATCGAGGAAAAGAATCTGTCCGTCGGTTACGCTTCGGCTGCGGAAGTTGCTCAAAGCCGTCAAGGGGATTGTTCCGAACATGCGGTGCTGGTCGCGGCGATGTGCCGGGCGGTGGGGATTCCGGCGGAAGTGGTGGTGGGGCTGGTTAATTATAATGATGGCGCAAGCGGCAAGGAACTGTTCGGACCACACGCGTGGGCCCAGGCATATATCGGCAATAAATGGGTAGGACTGGACGCTACCGGAAGCCCAAGAGGTTTTAGCGCAGGGCATATCACCCTGAGCGTGGGCAGTGGAAATCTGGATAGTTTTTTTGATGTCATATCGACCATGGGATATTTTAAGATTAGCGATGTGAAATTAATGGAGGTTTCTAAAAATAAAATGCAAGTCACCTCAATACATAATCCGATTTGTCATCTGGGTGAGTGTCCGGTGTGGAATGTTACCGAAGAAGTGTTGTATTGGACGGACATCCGGGAAAAACGTTTGTGGAAGTATGATCCCCAGAGTAAGGTTTGCAGCATTGCGTGGCAGGGGGAGGTGATGGTAGGAGGATTTGCGTTTACCCCTAAAAATGACATAGTGCTGTGTTCGGACAAGGGAGTGTTTCTGTTAGCGCGCAGCGGAGAAGATAAAGGTAAGATGACACTGTTATTTGATTTACCCCATGAGGGTGAGGGGCGGTTTAATGATATAACTACGGATCCGCGCGGCAGAATTTTTGCCGGCACGTTGTCGTCCAAAGACCAAAAAGGTGTCCTTTATCGGTTGGAAAAAGGCCGAGAACCAGTAGTTGTGCTGGAGGGGCTTGGCACCAGTAACGGGATGACCTTTTCGATGGATTTGAAATATTTCTATCACTGCGACTCGCGGCCGGCAACCATTACCCGGTATGATTACGATGCCGAAACAGGGAATATCACCAATCCAAAAATCATTTATCAGGGCAAACGCGAGCAGGGCGGTGCGCCGGATGGTATTACTCTGGATACACAGGATCATATATGGGCGGCGTGTTGGGGCGGGTGGCGAGTGATTCGCATTAATCCGGAAACGGGCAAAATAGTGCGTGAAATACCAACTCCGGCCCGGCAGACGTCCAGTGTGATGTTTGGGGGTAAGGACCTGAACGTACTTTTTATGACCTCGGCCTGCCAGGGGGGGGCGGATCTGCAAAAGGGTCTGGATAAGGATGGGAACTATCTGGGGGGGGAGACGTATTATATTCCTCTGGAGGTCAGGGGCAGGGCGGAATGGCCCGCTAATTTTTAAAATAGGGGAAAACCCAAAACATTCACTGTGCATAACCACTGTCTATGGAGATGAAACAGAAACATCTTCTTTGAGTAGTTCGTTGATCTTGTCACGCATCCATTTTTCGGAAGGCGCGCCCTGGTAATTAAGCTCACCGTACCACCAGTAGCGCACAAAACCATTTTTGTCCACCAGGTACATGCTCGGCCAAATGTTGTTGGCCCAGGTATTCCAGTTCAAACTCTGATTGTCCACGGCTATAGGATATTCCATGTGGTACTCAGAGGCCCGGGCCTTGACCTTTTCGAGGTTACGCTCCTTTTTTGTTTCGGGGCGGTGGATGCCGATGATCTGAAACTGGTCGGCGGGAAAATCTTTTACCCATTGGTTATAGTAGGGTAAGGTGTGTTTGCAGTTTATACAACCAAAGGCGTAAAAGTGAACGACTATTACTTTGCCATGGTGTTGGGCCAGGGTTTGAGGGTTGTCGGTATTAATCCAGGTGGTTACCGGTTGCAAGGGCGGGGCTTTACAAGCAATCAGACGCACATGAGAAAGATCGCACGGCGGGCCCAGAAGTTGAGGGAGAATTTTACGCTGTTTAGTATTTAAAATAACACGTATGTCTTTTTGGGTCTGGGCTTGTATTTCACGGATAGAGCTATTGCGCGACTGCTCGGTCAGGTTAGGAGTTTGCTGCAGTTGTTTGAGTTGATTGGTCAGATCAGTAAACGCATTTTCTATTTGAGATAACTGGTGGGCTGAAAGCTGTAAACGTTTGGTCATATCCGGTCTTAAGAAGGATGTTATCCCCTGCAGTTGCCAGACGATCTGGTTAAGACGTTTAAGCTGTCGCCTGGTAAGGATGCGGGCGAGATTTTCCCTTAACTGCTGGACCAGGATCGTGCCCTTTTGGAAGCGCTGCTCAGGGGGCAGGTCGCGCAGGCGCCAAAGCGGCAAGTCGATCTGGTCAATTAGCGCAGTGACAGATTCCATTTGCTCGGGGCGTAATTGTATTTCCTGCAGTACGGAAGCGTCGCGGAGGGCTACCGTGAGAGGGTGGGGGATCGAGATCGCTCTAAACAGATTCGGATCCTGCTCAGTCTGGGCTCCACGGAGAGCAGATAATAAAAACAAGATGATAATTATAGATTTCTTTCGCATTTCCATATCTCCGGTGTGGCTCATTGATTATATGGAACGCTGTCACCGGTTTTCCAGTTCGCTCTTGATTTCGTTGAGCAGATTAATGGCTTGGATGGGGGTGAGGTTGTTGAGATCGGTCTGGCGGAGTTTTTCCAGGACGGGATCGGGGGGGGAGGCGTCGAATAAAAGTTGCTGGCCGTGGGGTGTTTCCAGGCGGCCACCCAATTGGGGTACGTGGGCCTCGCGGGAGAAATTGCTCTCCAACTCTTCCAGAATTTCATTACTTCGTTTCAAGACGTTTTTGGGGATGCCGGCAAGGCGGGCGACGTGGATTCCGTAACTCTTATCGGTGCGGCCCGGAACTATTTTGTGCAGAAAGACCACTTCATCTTTCCATTCGCGTACCGCAACATTGAGGTTCATGACGTTGGTTAACATATCGGCCAATTCGGTTATCTCGTGGTAGTGGGTGGCAAATAAGGTGCGGCATTTGATGTTAGTGGCGATATATTCGGTAATCGCCCAGGCCAGGGCTAAGCCATCGTAGGTACTGGTGCCCCGGCCGATCTCATCGAGGATGACCAGAGAACGATTGCTGGCGTTGTTCAAAATATTGGCGGTCTCGGTCATCTCGACCATAAAAGTTGACTGGCCGCGCGTCAGTTCGTCACTGGCGCCCACTCTGGTAAAGATGCGATCCACCAGGCCGATGGAGGCCCTTTGGGCGGGGATGAAACTGCCCACCTGGGCCATCAAAACCAAAAGGGCGCTCTGCCTGATATAGGTACTCTTACCGGACATGTTGGGGCCGGTGATGATGGCGATATCACCTTGGTTGGAGCCGAGGGTAACGTCGTTGGGGACAAATTGACTGGCCAAGCTTACATCCAGGACGGGATGGCGGCCCTCGATAATTTCGAGGCCGGCTTCCTGGTGGATTTCCGGGCAGCAGTAATTGTGGGCGCGGGCAATGTGAGCCAGGCCGGTGAGACAATCTATCTTGGCCAGGGCGTCGGCAACCTGCTGCAGGTGGAGGGTCTGGGAGGCGATTTGAGTGCGGATGTCCTGAAAGAGTTTTTCCTCGCGCTGCTTGCAGCGCTGTTCGGCGGTTAAGGCTTCGCTCTCGTAGCGTTTGAGCTCGTCGGTTATATAGCGTTCAGCGTTTTTGATGGTCTGTTTGCGGACGAAATCAGGGGGGACCTGGCCCTTATAGACCTTGGAGACTTCGACATAATAACCAAACACACGGTTAAATCCGACCTTGAGACTATTAAGGCCGGTCTGTTCGATGAGTTTTTTCTGATACCCAGCGAGCCAGTTTTGACCGTCCCGTCCGATCCCCTTCAAGCGGTCCACTTCCTCATCATAGCCGGCGCGGATGACACCGCCCTCGCGATAGCTAAGCGGTGGGTCGGGGTGGATGGACTTGTCGATCAGGTCGGCAGTTTGCTCCAGGGTGTCACATTGCTGGGCAAGTTGGCTGAGCATCTTACAACTGCATTGATTTAAGAGCTCCTTCAAGGCAGGCAATTGCTGCAAGGTATGGCCGAGGCTTAAGACGTCACGTGGTGAGGCGCGGCCGGTACTGATGCGCGTAGTGATCCGTTCGATGTCAGCGATGTTGGCCAGGTTTTGCCGGAGCTGTTCACGTACGGTATCCAGTTGGAAAAGTTCGGCGACCGCGTCCTGGCGGAGTTGGATGTGTTCCAGATCGTTGAGGGGGTAGCAGAGCCATAAACGCAGCTTACGGGCACCCATGGCGGTGTTGGTCTTATCGAGGCATTGCAGTAATGAGCCGCTCTTGCCGCCGTCGCGGATGGTACGCTCTATCTCCAGAGAGCGCAGGGTAACCTTATCCATTTGTAAAAAGCGTTCCCGCGAAACCTTGCGCATTGAACCGATGTGATTTAGAACGGTCTTTTGGGTTTCATTTAGATATTCTATTACGGCTGCTGCAGCCGAAAGGGCGCAGTCGGGATCGCTTGCACCAGCATCAGAAAAACCGAAACCTTCCAAACTGGCGGTGCCGAAATGCTTTTTTAAGGTTTCCTGGGCCTGGTAAGAATCGAATACCCAGCCACCCCTGGTAGTCAAAGAAGTTGGGACTAATTCCTGAAGTTGTTTGGTGAACCTCTCCGGCAGGGCGTCGGGCTCGTCACTGATGAGACACTCGGCGGGATTAAGACGTACCAGTTCATCGAGCAGGTAGCGGGATTCCAGTCGTTGAGCGAAAAATTGGCCGGTGGAGAGCTCGACCCAGGCAAGAGCCGCCTGCTCGGGGGCTGCAGAGCTTAGTGGTTTTTTGCCGGTGAGAGCGCGTTGAAAACATAGAGCGGCCAGATAATTTCCGGCGGTTTCATCCAGCAGAGCCTCTTCGGTTAAGGTGCCCGGGGTGACCAGGCGAACGACATCGCGTTTGACGACGCCCTTGGCCTGGGAGGCGTCTTCGATCTGTTCGCAGATGGCAACCTTGTAGCCGGCCTTTATCATTTTATGGAGGTAGCCGTCCAGGGCGTGATAGGGGATACCGGCCAGGGGGATGGGATTTTCATTGGACTTGCTGCGGCTGGTAAGGGCGATGCCCAAAACCCGGGCGCAGGTCTTGGCGTCCTCGTAAAAAGTTTCATAAAAATCACCCATCCGGAAAAACAGTATCGCCTGGGGATACTGAGACTTGAAGTGCTGATACTGCCGCATGGCAGGGGTTAATTTCTGATTGTCGGAGGTATTACTCATAGAATATAAAAACTGGTTGTCAGGGAAATAACTAAAATTATAAAGAGATAATCATAATTTACCAGAAGAAAAGCTTTATAACCGGGCCCATTTTATCTGCTTAGATTGCTTGACAATATTTTATAAAGTTATAAGCTATTTATCGATGATGTTTTTCTATAGCGGTGATTTGGACCAAGCAATATATTTGTTTTAGAGAAGCTGTTAAGGAGGCCCACCGGTGGAAATAAAACGAGAGGATCGCCAGCCACAGCGGCGGTTGATGTCTTTGGATGCCCTGCGGGGATTTGATATGTTCTGGATCATCGGCGGCGGAACCATTTTGAAAATTCTGGACGGAGCCCTGTCAAACGAATATTACCATAACGTCATTGTTCCGCAATTTTCCCACGTGCGCTGGGAGGGGTTTCGTTTTTGGGATTTGATTATGCCGTTGTTTTTATTTGTGGTCGGGGTGGCGATGCCTTTTTCATTCGGTAAACGGCTCAGTCATGATGATCGTAAAAGCAAATTATATGGTCATATCCTCAAACGCTTTTTTATTCTTTTTATTCTGGGTATGGTGGCTCAGGGAGGTTTATTGAAGTATGACCTCTCGAAACTACACCTATTTTGTAATACGCTACAGGCTATAGCGGCCGGCTACCTGTTTGCTTCGTTGATAATATTGAATATGCGCGCAATTGGGCAGATAGTGGTGACGATTGTTTTACTGCTGGGTTACTGGGCCTTGCTGGGGCTGGTGGCAGTACCTGGTCACGAACGGGGGCTGATTACCGAAAACGTGAACCTGGCGATGTATGTGGACAAGCTGATTCTGGGACATTTCCAGCATGTGACGGATCCGCAATATACCTGGATATTGAGCAGTATGACCTTTACGGCTACGGTGATGCTGGGCTGTCTGGCGGGACAATTGTTACGCAGCGAAGCCGGAGATTACGCCCGGGTCTTATGGCTTTTGGTGGCGGGGGCAGCGTGCCTGGGATTGGGCCTACTCTGGGGGGCGGTGTTTCCCATTATCAAGCATCTCTGGACCAGCTCATTTGTTTTGTTTGCGGGTGGTATATGCTATTTTCTACTGGCGGTGTTTTATCTGATAATCGATGTGTGGAACTTGCGTAAGTGGGCGATTTTTTTCGTGGTCATCGGTATGAACGCGATCGCAGTCTATATGGCGGTGCATATTTTTGGTTTTCGTACGTTTGGTGAGCCATTCGTCAGAGGTTTGGAAGGCAAAGTGGGTAACTGGTATGAGTTTAGCCGGGCACTGGTAAGTTTTTTAGTTCTCTGGCTAATTCTTTTCTGGATGTATCGCAAAAAAGCCTTTATCAAAATCTGAAGTCCGCCAGCTAAAGACTATTGTCCCATAAGTTCCTGCAATTGTTCAACCACTCTATCATGGTCGGATGCCTGTTGGGCCGATTTCAAAATATCATATTGGCGGTGGGTAAAGACCAGAGGCGAGCAGGGATTGAAATCGGCAAGGCCCAAATGAGTTATAATTGCTGAGCGGAGTTGGTCGAGATTCAGGCCGGTAAGGGCAGAGATGTGCAAATAGTTGGGGTTGGTGGGGGCAGGGGGGGTAAGATCGCATTTGTTTATAACAATCATCGGATTGATCTTAGGTTCCAGGTGGGAAAGTTGCTGTTCAATTTGCTCTTCTTCGTAGCCGTTGGCCTCGACAATCAGAATAATCAGCTCGGCCGAGCTGATTTGTATGTCTGACTGTTCCAGAGAGCGCTGCTGCAGATAATCATTATTTTCATGTCGGCCGGCGGTGTCGATCAAATTTATGGGGAAACCGCCTATATCAGTAAGGTTCAAAGTCCAGTCGCGGGTAGTGCCGGCCATATCAGAAGTGATACTTTGCATTTTTCCGGTAAGGGCGTTGGCCAGGGTGCTTTTGCCGACATTAGCCGGGCCGGTCAGGACCACGCGGGATGGGGATATTAACTTTTGCACCTGGTCTAAGGTGGGCAGGAGGGTTTGAATCTCATCTTTTATAGTGGATAACGCTTCAGGTGTTTGTTGAAGTATCGCGATTGATTTTTGAGCCCAGGCGAATAATCCGGAAGGGAACTGTCCGGCCAGGGCGAGAACGCCTGTGCGAGTAAGGATTTCGGGCAGCACGTTTTCGATTTCACCGGCCAGGCAGGATGAGCGGGTCAAATCCTGCCAGGAAACGATTTGAACCTGATGTTTTTCCAATAACATAAGGATCCGCTGGACAATACGGGCGCCGCCGTGGCAGTTGATGTCAACGCTTTGATGTTGGTCGTTATAGGTGACGATTACCTGGTCGATTTTTTGCTGTTCGGACTGATCATCACAGATAGAGCCTAAGATCAAGCGCGCAGGCGGTATGCCTGAGTTGAGGTTTGGGGATTGAGGAAGGAAAATCTTTTTTAAGAGAGAAAGGCATTCAGATCCGACGATTCGAATCACTGCTATCGCCCCTTGCCCCGGGGGAGTCATAAGAGCGGCCCGAGAGGTCATAACTGCTCACCGGCCTCCAGGGAATTACGAAAGCGGCAGTAGGCCAGGTATAAACCGTTTAAGCAGAGGTGCGGGACAATGGAATCGATAAAGTCGCAGTTCTCGGCAATCATTTTGCTGAAACCGCCGGTAACAACTACCTGGGGCCATTGGCCGAGCTCTTCGGCATAGCGTTCCACAACTTCACGCAGGGCGCCGATCGCCCCGTAATAAATGCCGTTTTGAATCGCGGTAACCGTATTGATACCGTAGGTTCCGGTCGGACCTTCCGGTTTTACAAGGGGCAAAGCTGTTGTATGTTCCTTGAGGCTAAGTGCCGAGGTATTCAAGCCCGGCAGAATTACTCCTCCCAGAAATATACCCTTATCGTTTACCAGGTCAATGGTAAGGGCGGTGCCGAAATCGGCAACCGCTACCGCAGATTCAACTACCTGATAGGCGGCAAAGGCGGTTACCAGTCGATCGGTGCCCATGGTTTCGGGGTTTTCCACGGCCACCTTCATCTCCAGGGGAAATTCCCGACCGATGAGCAATATTTTTTGATCAAGACTGTCCTGGACTGCCTGCTCGATAATCTCCAGGGCAGGGGGATTGACAGAGCTGACTACTACCGGAACCGTCCGGGCTCCCAGCGGTTGAGGGCCGCATAATTCGCGAAAACCAGCCAAAATATTCGCGAGTCTTTGGGAGTCAGTTTCCTGGACGGCTGTTTGTTCGGTGCGCTGAAGCTGCTGCTGAGCGAACACGCCCATAGATATCGTACTGTTTCCTATGTCAATAGCTATAAGATCCATGATTCAATCATTTTACCCATTTTGCGGTAATGTAATAGTAAAAAAAATGGTCCCTATTGCACCCAAGGCCGGGTGTCATCCCCTACCTATAATATTCTTGCATTGAGTGAGTTTTTATGACAGGATTCCGGCAAGTGTGAGTGTAACAGTAAAAATTTTCCGATATAACCTTATACAACTATTGGTCAGACAATGCGTTTTACTCGGTTGACAAGAAATCTGGTATTGTTTTTGGTTGCTGTTCTCGGATCGGCGGCGCTGCTGTTGTATTTATACAATGCTACGCTTGCAGTTGAATATGAGGAGCAAAAGACCGTGTTGCCTCGAATCAGCGACGTTCCCCGGGAGTACTGGGATGAACTGGCCCACAAGAAAATATTCTGGGGACATCGTGAACTCGGCGAATGTGTACTTGATGGTATTACAGCGATCATGAGGAAACACGATTTTATTAAATTAAATATTGTAAGAACGACTGACCCGAACACTTTTAATAAACCAATATTAGCCCATGCCGAGCTGGGAACATGTGTGTATCCGCTCACTAAAATAGACGAATTTGACCGGGTTCTGCAAGAGGGGGTGGGGGAAAAGATCGATATTGCCTTGCTAAAATTCTGTTATTCAGACTTTAGATGGGAGTCTAACAGCGAGCAAACGTGGGAGCGATATCGACAGATGGTGAACGCTTTAAGAGATAAATATCCAGCCGTCCAGTTCATCCATGTTACCTGCCCGATATGTACCCGGCCGCTGCGGGGCCAGATTATCGTCAGGGAATTTGTGAAGTATCTTCTCGGCAGGCCGACAATCTGGGCTGATAATGCCAAACGACAAAGTTACAACAACTTTTTAATCAGCACCTATGGAGGTAAGGATACGGTATTTGACCTGGCCCGGGTGGAATCAGTAGGGTTGGAGGGGTTTAGAAGATATGTGACTTACGAAGAAGAGAAGGTATATGTATTAGCGCCAGGGCTGGCGATGAGCGTGGGAAACACCAATGTACAGGGAAGCATACAAATTGCCGAACAACTGCTGATCTGCCTGGCGAATACGGCAGGGGTTCCTAAATCATCGGCTCCCCCATAGCGGTACTATCCTCCTGCTTATGACATAGTTTTTCATTCTGTCCATTCCACAATAACATCCTTAATCTCCTTGTCATTGTAGGCGGTAACTTTGGCATAAACGTGCTTGAGATTATTTGTGTAACCTATGTTTATCGAAGTCACGTACAACTTATAGCCTGAGCCGACTTTGGTGGTGGCGCGTAGTTTGGCTTCATTGGCAGTAGTGCCATGCAGGGTAAGATGCAGGATAATTAATAAAAAGCACACCAGTGAACCACCGATCCAGAATGCTCGGGAGGGCTTACGCCAGAACGACTTTTTATTTATGCCAGCCTCATCCATGGCCTCCCGCACGGTAGATGAAGTAAGCTTAATATAAGTCCACACCATTACGGCCGTATTTATTATAAAGGGAATAGCAATAACTATATAGTGCCATAACCCTAGCTTTATATAAGCAATCAACAGATCAAGTGGATATAATGCAAAATAGCTTATAATTCCGAAAAAGAAACAAGCGAACAAGAAAGCTACCATCCATGAAATTAACAGGGCGGCCCCTAGACTGCCCTTAAGCAGAAAAATACCAGCGACTATAACGACGATATGAGAGCCGAATGAATAGTCTGAGTCATTTATGATATCATATGCCAAAAAACCGGTATCAATCAAACCTGTGATGATCATGACCCAGCCGACTCTACGTAATATTTTGAGTTTTATCTTGTTCATTCTATCATTGTAATGAAAAATTTAAATATTGACGTGGATAACAGATAGAAATTTTATAACTATTTTGCCTCCTTTTTAGGCTTTTGTCCAGATGTTATTTTGAGTTTAAAAACGATTGGGGCTTTATTTATTCTTGTGTGTTGATTAAGATTAACGGGAGTGTAAAGTTCAATGATTAAAGTGAAATTTAATTTGTTAATATAATATGTTTATAGATCAAGCGGAAATATCTGTCAAAGCCGGTGACGGCGGTAACGGCTGCGTGAGCTTTCGGCGGGAAAAGTACATTCCCCGGGGCGGTCCCGACGGTGGTGACGGCGGGGCGGGGGGCAGTGTATTAATTTGTGCCGACGATTCGCTAACTACGCTGCTGGACCTTACCAGTCAGTATCATTGGAACGCGCAGCGGGGCAGCGATGGGCGGAGTAAAAATATGACAGGTAAAAAAGGAGAGGACCTGATTATCAAAGTGCCGACCGGAACTATTATTTATGATCTGGAACATAACCTGGTTATAAAAGACCTGACGGGGGCCGGAGAGACGGTTTGCGTGGCGCAGGGAGGGATGGGGGGTAAGGGAAATAAGCATTTTGCAAGTGCAACTAATCAGACGCCACGTGTGGCTAAGAAAGGTAAAGAGGGGCAAGAGCGGCGGTTGCGACTGGAACTTAAACTCATCGCCGACATCGGTTTGGTGGGGTTGCCGAATGCGGGTAAGAGTACGTTGCTGTCGCGTGTCTCGGCGGCCAGGCCCAAGATAGCTGCGTATCCGTTTACCACATTGCAGCCGCATCTGGGGATAGTGGAATTAACGGATTATCGGCGCCTGGTAATAGCCGACATACCAGGGCTGATAGAAGGATCGCATACGGGAATGGGGTTGGGGCATGAGTTTCTACGCCATATCGAACGGACGCGTATTCTGGTGCATATGGTTGATATCGCATCGGAGGGAGATTCTGATGCGGTGCAGAACTATCATGCTATCCGCAGAGAGCTGAGTGAATATAGTCCGCAATTGGCTGAAAAAAGTGAAATTGTAGTGGCGTCCAAAATGGATCTCGATCCGGAGGGGGAGAAGTTGCAGCAATTCCAGCAAAAGTTGAATAAAGAGGTGCTGGCGGTATCATCGGCGACAGGAAAAGGGCTCAAAGAGTTGACAGAGCGGTGCTGGAACGAAGTACAGAAGGTCCGAAGTCAGCCGGATGGTGAACAACAGGACGTGGACAGTTGAACACAGGTTGTGGGCAGGAGAGGAAAGATACCTAAGCACTATTATCTATACTTCTTCGCCTACTACGGTTTATCTTAAGGCCTTCCACTTCCAGGTGGGGGCTTTGGTATAATCGAATTTGATTTTATCACCCGGATCAAGGATAAAGCTTTGTCCGGCGAACAAGGCGGCAGAAATGGTTAATGGGGTACCATTGCCATCTTTTTGGGTCCAACCGGAGACCTGGCCGGGGTCAAGTATCCGGACTTCAACGGTATAAGGTTGACGATTAACAAGTTCATGGCCGGATTTGGGAAAAGGCGGAGTTTCAATCGAATAGCCCACAGGGTAACTGGTAATAATCCGGTTGGTCGGGACTTTAGCGTTGTTGGTAATACCTTCGGAGAGATTTACGGCAAAAACCAAGTTGTCACTGGCGGTGTCTTCAAATATCAAATTCTTGCCGGGGGCATGATTGTGGGCAGTTATGGTTAGAAAGTTTCTAAGGCCAAATATTTGTACGCCAATGGTATTGGGGATGTCGCCGGAAGAGCCGATTTTAATAATATTTTCAGAAACTCCGCGGCCAATGCGCATCCCAATATTGGTTAAATGGCTCCAGGTAATCTCAAAATGATTACTACTACAGCCGGTAAGTATATCAACCCCAACATCACAGGCATTGATTTCTTTCATCAATATGCGATTGCCGTTTATGCCCCCACCCCCGGAGGAGTCAAGTTTAAGGCCGGTTCCTTTCTGGATACAGCCGGGTTTGCCCCAGACGTCCCCAGCACCTACCGCACCATTGAAGCGGAAAGTACTGGCAACAATACAGCATAGTTTGTCAGGGCCTTTGGTCGTGGGATACATCCGAATAACACAATCGGGGGTACGGCTGGCCACCACTAAGCCGAGCTTAATGTCACAGTTCATTTGGCTGTCAATGACAACTGCGTCTCCGGTTGTGCCGTTATAAGCCAACCAATATTCCCCTCCGTCCAGGCGCCAATCCTGGTTCCAGGGGATGTGTAGTGTTTCGTTTAAGGTATAACCGGGACCAGCGTTAAAGGCTTCTTTTGTACCGCCGCCGACGATATAAACATCCCGGGTATGTTCCTTGGCGTAGTTCAAGGCTTCCTGAAGCCCGGATGTTTTAGTGCCTGGTGTCTTGGGGCCAAAATCACCTCCGTCTTCCGGGCCGTTGGGACTGACAACAACATAACACAGGTTGCGATATTGGGTTATCTGGGGATCAACTACATTATTATCCGCAGCTCGACTAATTCCAAAACAAGTTAAAACTACTAAAACTATTATCAATTTTGCTGAGAAACGTTTCATCTTTTTTTCTTCCTTTCATATTTTGAATAGGATAAGCGATCTTTCACGATTTTCCCTTTAACACTGATAAGCGTAAAATAATACTGCGAAAGTCAAAAACTCAGACTTATTATAATAAAAACACAGGTAGTTGACCAGGAATTTAAGAGATTTTATCGGAACCATAAATAGCTAAGTTTTCATAAGGCTATCTCAAATCAGGTATTTGTGTGCGTCAAGGAGCTTGACAGGAAGGCAGGATTATGGTACAATAATCAATTATGTGGAGTCGCGGGGCGCAAAGAGAAAGAGAAGGAGAAGGAAAGATGTTTGGGAAGAAAAAAATATTGCTGGTGGGTTTAGTTCTGTTTCTTTCGGGGAATGCTTTCGGGGCGGATGTTATCCTCAATGAATATAACGCGGTAGCAGGGGGCTCATATCTTAATGGCGGCACGGCACAAATGGATGATGACGGGGGCAGAGCGTCTGATTTATATTTCGGAAGAATTCTGGGGAACGGCGGCGATTGGTTCGAATTGGTAGTTATTACCGACCATCTGGATATGAGAAACTGGAAGCTCGATATCTACAGCGGTGGTATATTGGACGAAACGCTGGACCTGACTAATCACGATATCTGGTCGGACCTTCGTAGTGGAACAATTATTACCGTTTCTGAAGACCTGCCCAGTGATATAAGTTACAATCCTGGCGGGGGTGACTGGTGGATAAATGTTCAGGCGAACAATACCGCTAACGGACTTTATATCGAAGCAACTAATTTCGCCGTCCATGCAGAAAACTGGCAGTTGGCAATAAGAGACTCTGTCGGGACGGTTATGTTCGGCCCGGCGGGCGAAGGAGTCAGCCCGGCAAGTGGGGTCAACGATACAGAAATATTCAGACTCGAAGCTAATCCAAGTGCTACAATTACTCCCTTATCCGCTGATTATGATGATGGCGACGGATTAAGCACTTTCGGCCTGCCTAACCAATGGGGGGAGCAGGACTTTCTGCAATTGCGCAGTGTTGCCGCTTCACCTTCCACCTTGACCTTGCTGTCACCAAACGGATCAGAAATTTTAAGGGGGGCGCTACTTATAATGTTACCTGGTATTACACAGGGGTCGTAGAAGGTGTAGTGGTTGATTTTTCAATCGATAACGGTAATACGTGGGAAGAGGTCTATCCACCGAATGTGGGCAACAGCGGCAGCTATAGCTGGCTGGTGCCGATAGTTGATTCGGAACAATGTGCGGTACGTATTCGCAATGCCGCTAATTTGGCAGTCTTTGATACGAGCAATGCGGCATTTACCATATATGAATGTGCTCTTGAAGGTGATTTGACCGGTGACTGCGCGATAGATATAACCGACTTTGCAGTTATGGCAGGTTTCTGGCTGGAATGCGGCAATCCGTATGACTTGGAGTGCACTCAATAAAGCACCTTATCAATTCCGGAATGATTATTAGGGGAACATCATTACAAGGTATGCATAAACTGCGCACACTGGGGCAGTAGTAGTGGGGTATGTTACTAGTCGTTAGTAAAGCAGGTGAAAATAGAACTGTTGAGTTTGTTGAATTCGGGGTCCTGCTGTGATATAAATATAGCCCAAGTAGTAGTAAATGAAAAAGTCGATTAGATGAAAGAGGCTAGAAGTATCAAAGAAATGCATAAATATATAATTTTGCTAAGTGCCATCTGGGTGGGGGTTAACGGTGTTCCTGCACGGAGTGATGTATTTCCGGTTGGTGATATAAAAGCGACCAAGGTTGAATGGCAGGGGTATGACAAATATGACTTTAGCTATGATGGGCGAAATTGTTATCTGGTGGTGCCCAAAGTGTGCGCACCGGGGAAGCCGTGGGTTTGGCGGGCGCGGTTTTTCGGGCATGAGCCGCAGGTGGATAGGGCGCTTTTGGCAAGGGGGTTTCATCTGGCTTACATGGATGTGGCGGAATTGTTCGGTAGTGACAAGGCGGTAGGACACTGGAACAGGTTTTATGATTTTATGACCGAAAAAGTTGGATTGGCGCCGAAAGTGGTTTTGGAGGGGATGAGCCGGGGGGGGCTTATTGTGTTGAGGTGGGCGGAGGCGAATCCGGAGAAGGTGGCGTGTATCTATGTGGATGCGCCGGTATGCGATTTTAAGAGCTGGCCGGGGGGGATGGGTAAAGGGAGAGGATCTCCGGCAAATTGGCAGAAATGTTTGGCGATATACGGCCTGACGGAAGAGCAGGCGAAAGAATATAAGGGAAATCCTGTCGATATGATGGGTAATCTGGCCCGGGCGGGGGTGGAAATTCTCAGCGTGTGTGGTGGTGCAGATAAGGCAGTACCTTTCGAAGAGAATACTCTGATATTGCAAAGGCGATACAGAGAATTGGGGGGCAAAATCGAGGTGATTGTCAAAGAAGGGGTGGGGCATCATCCGCACAGCCTGAAGGATCCCAAGGTGATTGTGGCGTTTATTATCAGAAATACGATCGGTTTGGATAATCGTTTTGTATTACGGGGTAGTTTGCAAAATTGTCGGATAAAATTTGTACGCGAGAAAAAAGGCAGGGTGGCATTTCTGGGAGGATCGATTACTTACAATCCCGGATGGCGGGATATGGTTTGTAGTTATCTTAAAAAGAAGTTTCCCGATACTAAATTTGATTTTATCAATGCCGGGATACCCTCGACGGGATCGACACCGGGGGCATTTAGACTGCGGCGAGATGTGTTCAAGGATGGGCCGGTGGATTTATTATTCGTAGAAGCGGCGGTCAATGATGCAACTAACGGCAGAGACGGTAAAGAGCAGAGGCGGGCTATGGAAGGAATCATTCGGCAGGCAAGGCAGATAAATCCGCAAATTGATATTGTTATAAATTACTTTGTCGATCCGGGGAAAATGGAGGACTATAATCAGGGCCGAACACCGGAAGTGATTGTGAATCACGATAAGGTGGCCAGTTATTATCAGGTGTCGGCGATCAATCTGGCGGAGGAAGTAACCGATCGAATCAACGCGGGGGAATTTACCTGGCAGGAAGATTTTAAGGATGTGCATCCATCGGCTTTTGGGCAGAAGTTGTATTTTAAGACCATGGAGAGATTTCTGGAGCGTGCCTGGGCGGGGAAGCCGGCAGAGAATGCCACCATGATCGACCATCCTCTGCCGAAGAAACCGCTGGATCAGTTCTCGTATGATCAGGGACATCTGGTAAATATTGACAGGGCGGAGCTTATTAAAGGTTGGGAAATAGTACCTGCATGGCGGCCGAAAGATCAAAAAGGCACACGGAAAGGATTTGTGGATGTTCCCATGCTGGAGTCGGAAGGGCCCGGGGCGATACTGAACTTGGCGTTTGAGGGCAGAGCGGTAGGAATTTTCATAACCGCCGGGCCGGATACCGGAATTATCGAATATAGTATCGATGGAAAACCAGCCAAACGGATCGATCCCTTTACAGTGTGGAGTCAGCAGTTACATTTACCCTGGGCACTGATGCTGGAGTCGGAATTGAGTGCCGGCAGACATGAGCTTATTCTGAAAACTACGGATCAAAAGAATAAGGACAGTTGCGGGTATGCACTAAGGATAAGAGATTTCCTGGTCAACGGCAGGGAAGTAAAAAACTAATAAAGCAGGGGGGATAAAAAAACAGCGGCTTTAAGAGCCGCTGAGGGGTAAACCATTTAAGTTGTCATCGTCATCCCAACCGACCGGTGGTCAGTTGGGGATGATAAACAAGATTAAGCTTCCACGCAAACGCGTCTGCCGTTAAATGAAACAACGCCGTCGGTGAGAGCAAAAATAGTATAGTCCCGGCCTATGCCGACATTGCTGCCGGGTTTGAAGCGGGTGCCGCACTGCCTGATTATGATCGAGCCGGCCTTGACCTGCTGGCCGCCATAAGCTTTGACACCGCGGTATTGGGGGTTACTGTCACGTCCGTTCTTGGAAGAACCTTGTCCTTTTTTATGAGCCATAAATAACCTCGTGTAATTAGTCAAACCGACCTATGGTCAGTCTGAAAATATAAAAAGGCAAAAGTAAAAAAACTGTCCTGAGGCGCCAAAGGAGCCTGACATCAACGCATAATCCAGTCCCGGCTGCTATAGAGCATAGCCCGATTTTTCGGGTTATATTGGTCGCCGGGAACTCGGTATTGTAGCATGAGTGTCTTACGTAGCAAGATTTTTTCCGGTTTTTTTGTGTTACTATTTACATTAACCGGACAGTCCACGGTGACAGTTTCGTTGCTCAGGCCGGCGGTGAAGATCTTGGCCGAGTTGGCATTGGGGTCAAAATCGGTGAAAATCGCCACGGAATCACGGGCGTTATCTTCACCTATAAGTATCTTGCCGGTAACCATTTCCTGCGGCTCCAGCAGGGGCAGGGTGTGGCGATATAGCTGGTGGATAGCCTCAAAAACCGGTTTAGGGGCAGTATCTTCGGCATGATAAAGCAGGAAATTATCGGTAAAAAGGTCAAATTGCGGGTAAAATTCGACTTCCTGGGAGGTGTTATTGGTTACGGTATAGAGCAAATACCAGAATATGCGGGGCTGAGTGTCGCCGGGCAGGGTGATTTGGATCTGCTTGGGATCGCCGTGCAGTTCGAAGTCCAGCTGCCAGATACCGGGCTCGGGTACCAGGGACGGCTTGGGAGCAGCTGAGGTGGGCAGGGTCCAAGCAGCCACCAAAAACAGTCCAATAACCAAGGCCAATAAAATTATATACTTTGAATTCATAGGACTTTCAGGCTGGTATTGCAGGCAGTAATAATAAAGCCGGTCAAATCTAACTCACCTCTTATATACCAGTAGTTTAACGAAAAATTCCATTTTGTCAAGCCATATTTGACATCAAAGCGATGGCGTCAAGGGTAGGTATATGGCTGGGGACGGCTAAAAGGGCGGTTATTTGGCATTAATTTTAGCAGCTTTGACATAAAAGGACAGGACCGGATTGGCCAGATTCTTAAAATTTCCCCGGAGTTTAATCCAGGAGCCTTTTTGTGCCTCGGCGGAGGTTGAAGGAATAAGGATCCGGCCGGTAAATTTCTGACGTTGCAGTGGGTCGAGGGACAGGGACCACTGGGCAGGTGTCAATTTCCAGCTAGCGGGGATTTTTTCCACAGAGATGGTACCCTGGAGGGGTTGGTTGCTGAAATTATAGGCAAAGAATGACAGTTCCTGGTCCTGGTCCGGGGCAAGGGCATAGATAAAATTCGGGGACCGTTTCGATTGATCAGACGATACGTTATTTTTCTGGGGCAACTGGAGCTGCAGGACAACCGGAGAGGGACTGCCGGTACGATAGGGGCAAGGCTGAGCAGGTGGTTTCAGAGGTAGCGTTTGGGTTTGGCCCGGGGGGAGCAGCAGGAAAATGGGCGCTGCGTTTAATTTGCCGGGCGACTGGTTACCCAGAGAGCGGCCGAGGTAATCATAGACTTGGTTAATCTTGAGGTCCGAAGGTAAAGACCATTCCACCGAAGTTTGGCCACGTTGGGGCCATTCACCTTCCTTCTCGGCCCAGGCGATCAGTACATCTTGCGGGCAACCGTCCGGTTGGGCACGAAAGGCATAAATGTGGGCGTGAGGTTTATCTTTGACGGACCAGCATCCAAGAGGACGAGCACCAGCCAGGAAACGGCCCACGGCGGCCAAGGCTACATAGGCCGGTCGGGGGGTGAAATCCCTGCGTAATAAACCGAACTGGACGGAGTTGTGGTCTTCATGATAATTGCCGAGGATAAAGTGAAAGTGTCGATTAGCGCCGGCAAATAAACTATAGGTATATTCCTGGGCGAGTATGTGTGCTTTTTGAATTTCGGCCTTGCGAGTCAGATCGTACCAGGGTGGGGGCTCTTTAGTAATCATGCCGCGGTCGGCTTCGGTGACCCAGATCGGCCTGCCACAAGCGGCGCTGCGGACCGGTTCCCAAAGTTTCAGATATGTGTAAGGCCAGTCATAAGAATGGATATTATAGGTATCGAAATAAGGCCAGGTTTCGTTGGCGAGCACGCCATCGGTATGTAGTTGGGTAGGCTTCCAACAATAGGCGTTCCAGCCTACGATCAGGTCCGGATCTCCGGCTTTGAAGCCGAGATAGGCGGCCTTTTGAAAAGTGCATATTTCATCGATGGTATGGCCGCCAAAGCCAGTGATATTGGCTTCATTCCAGGGTTCCCAAGCCAGGACCCGGCCAGGGTAGCGGTGGGCCAGGGCCCGGCAGAATTCAAACAGGTGACAAAGGTTGCGGGGAAATCTTTTTACGGGCCGACAGGGATCAAGATTTTTATCAACCGCCCAGGCAGGTGTGTCGTGAAAGACCTGGAGGACCTTTAAACCGAGTTTAGCCTGAAAGGTGACGGAGGAATCATAGGTGGTGTTTTGAGCAAATTTATTTTTCTGTGGTTGCAAGGTGCCCCAGCGCATTCGGTCTCTGATCCAGTTCACGCCGGCCAGGGCCGCCAAGCGAGTGAAATATTCCTGTCTGGCCGGATTGCTGTGGCCAAACCAGGCGGTGGCAGAGTCGAGGCAAACAGGGGAATCCTGAGGGGTGGGGGCCCTTAACCGGGCGAGGACGGCGGCGGTGGTCCAGGCTTGGCAATTATTGTCAGTGTCCAGGAATTCGATGCGATACCAGCCAATACCGGGTTGTCCCAGTTTCAAAGGAGCTGCTTTATCTTTGGCATCCAAATCACCCTGGGCGATTACGTTTCCCGTGTCCGTTAGAGCCTGCCAATGTGATACAGAAGAAGGCAGATTCTCAGGAACTTTGACAATAAGTTGCTCGTCTTGGAGATAAATATTGCCGGGATGGTCCGGGTGCGGCTGAGGAATATTGCGAGCAATAGTGCACAGGGGCCGGAAGGGATCGGGAGGGGTTGTACTATTTGATGGTGGGGAAGACAGTAAAGACTCGGACAAGATGAGCAACGCAATATTTATGGTGATAAAAAACCGCAGGAGAGGGTGTGAAGGTGTCCATATCATTATCCGGGGCCCTTTCATTTATTGATACATCGATAGATGACAGTAAACATGGGGAAAAATAGAGGTTCACCTTTTCATATTACCGGGTGACGCGCCCAGCGGTACAGTATGAAGTATAGCTGATTACACTTGATTCGAGCCCGGGTCAAGGATTTCTTAGTAGTAATGGTACGGAATCGGCACTTGACTGTTTTTTGCAAAAAGATATATACAATTGCTTTTAAGGTGTTTTTCCAATCCTGTCTGTAAGTGAAAATGTTTATTTGCCAATTATTACAAGGTTGTCATATTGGACCATAATTATAGGCATGCGATAGAGTTACAGAAAAAGTGGGCCTCAATGTTTCAAAGGGTTCCGCTGAAAGGCCCAATAAAACTGGTCGGTGGGGGGGATGTGGCCTTTTCGAGAGATGGGAAATGGTGTGTGGGGGCGATAGTGACTTTGACGTTGCCGGGACTGCAGGAGCAGGAAAGGGTATTTGCCTGGGAACGGGTGAAGTTCCCCTATATACCGGGATTGTTGTCCTTTCGCGAGGCACCGGTACTAATTAAAGCGGCCCGGAAATTGGCGGTCCGACCGGATGTATTGCTGGTGGATGGACAGGGATTAGCACATCCACGGAGATTTGGACTGGCCTGTCATGTGGGGGTACGGCTGGATTGGCCTACCATCGGGTGTGCGAAAAGCCGACTGATAGGGGCGCATAGGCCGGTGGGGGTGAGTAAGGGATGTAGATGCCGACTAATGGATCAGGATGAGGTTGTCGGTTGCGTCGTACGCAGCCGGGAAAAGGTCAAGTGCATTTATGTCTCGGAAGGACACCGGGTTGAACTGGAGCAGGCTGTCAAACTGGTTTTACGGTGCTGTGGGCGTTACAGGCTGCCGGAACCGATCCGCAGTGCTCATAATTTTGTTAGCAAATTGAGGCTAAATAGAACTATAGACAGGTAAATATTTACATGATAAAATATGGTTTTACGTCAAAAGTATTTCGCCCATCCGTTCTTGGAGTATCGGCATTGTTTTTGCTAAAATGATCACGCTTTTGGCAGTCGTATCAAAATTTTGTATGAGCCCATCAAAGTGATAGGCCGCATTTATTTTGTAAGGGATATTGAGTAGTCGGTATGAATGAACCAGAAAATAAGGAAATAAACGAAAATAATAATCAGGACAAAGGTGCTGATAACAAACCTCTCGATAATCTGCCCCAGCAGCATCCACCAGCAAAGGAATCTCTGGATCCGTTATCAATCGATGATTCCGGACTCGAAAGTGAAATAGATGAAGCGCTGGGCGATATGAGCTTACTGGATATTTATGGTATGAATGAAGAGTCCGGTCCTGAAAGCAGGGGGCAGGGGGGGGCTAGCGCGAAAGCCACCCCGGGTGGAACTGAAAGTAAACAGTCGGAATCAGGGCAGCATGAGAAGGATCGGAAACCGAGGGGGGGAGCAGGCGAAGCAGAGACTTCAGCGCCGGGTGTGAATCGGGGTAAGGTGATAAGTGTGAGCAAGGACGGGGTGTTTATTGATCTGGGTGGTAAATCGCAGGGTTTTTTACCAAGTGAGGAACTTGAGGAAAACGAGCAGATAGAGGTCGGTTCGGAAATAGACGTGGTTATCCTGCGTTATGATTCTCGGGACGGCCTGCTTATCTTATCACGGAAATCGGCTGAACAGCAGCTTCTGCGTAAAAATCTCAAAGAAGGCGTGTTAGTGGAAGCCCGAGTGACCGGTTCCAATAAAGGTGGGCTGGAACTGGATATCAAAGGGCTCAAAGCTTTCATGCCGGCTTCGCAAATAGATATCATTCGCATAGAAGATTTTGAGCCACTGGTAGGTCAAAGTTTTGTGTGTGAGGTGGTGCAAGTGGAACGGGGTGATAAAAATATTATTCTCAGCCGGCGCATGGTGCTGGAAAGAGAACAACTGGAACAAAGGGAGAATTTGTGGGAGAATCTGCAGGTGGGAGACCTGCGCCATGGGCTGGTGCGCTCCCTGATGGATTACGGGGCCTTTGTGGATCTGGGCGGGCTGGACGGCTTGCTGCATGTAAGCGAGCTGAGCTGGTCGCGTGTTAAACATCCCCAGGATGTATTACAGGTGGGGCAGGGTATTGATGTGGTGGTGATAGGCAAAGATGAGGAGAAAAGACGCTTGGCACTGAGTCTGCGTCAGGCAGGGGGTGATCCCTGGACGGTGGTGGAACAAAAATACACCGTGGGAACCCGCCATCAGGCCCAGATCACCCGACTAATGGACTTCGGCGCGTTTGCGGAATTGGAGCCGGGAGTGGAAGGGCTTATACCTATAAGTGAAATGACCTGGGCGGGCAGAGTCAGGAAAACTTCCGATGTGGTCAAAGCCGGCATGATGGTCGAGGTGGAGGTATTAAAGCTCGATGTGGATAAGCGTCGCATTTCCATGAGTATGAAGAATCTCCAGGACAATCCCTGGCTGGGTGTTGCGGAAAAATACCAAAAAGACAATATCTACCCGGGCAAGGTCGCCCGAGTGACGGAATTCGGGGCATTTGTTACACTCGAAGAGGGAGTGGACGGACTACTGCATATTTCCGAAATATCCGAAAAACATATAAATAAGGCCAGCGAAGTTCTGCGCCAGGGACAGGATGTGCAGGTAAGAATCCTGAATATTGATCCGGATAACTGCCGCATCGCTCTTTCGATGAAACATATGGAAGCTTCCAATACCATCGAAGAAGAACCCACACAACCAGCCCCGGAAAAGAAGAAAAGAGATCGTCCTCTACGGGGGGGGCTAACGTGGTGAGAAGATAAGATAAGATCAGATCAGGGCAAATATTCCCTGGGGGTAAAATACTTTTTATTGACAAGGGTATGATTTGGCTGTAGTTTCATACCTAATAAATATGAACCGGGCGATTAGCTCAGTTGGCTAGAGCGCCTGCTCGACATGCAGGAGGTCACAGGTTCAAGTCCCGTATCGCCCATTACTAACCATTTGCAGATCATGACTTTATGATTTTTAGGTAATCAATTTTGTCATATTTTAAAAGTGTAATACTACACTTTTGGTTACTTCAAATCTGATTAACGAGTTTTATAATCTTAATTTTGTGCTTTAAAAAACTGTTTGTTGAATCACTGTATTAGTATTTTTCCCCAAGATCGCCTGCAATTTAAAAAGAGATCTTCATATATTTACGACAATACGTTGAGTCATCCGAAGTGGTTGCCCAGATCAAGCGGATAACCCATCATAATTTTACTGCAGATAAAAAGATACGGATTATTCTTTCTTAGTCATCGGTAATATTTTTCTTCCGCCCTTTACAAGTACTACGTCAACGGCAAGATAATACCGTTAGAAGCCTTAGTAGCATGGGCCAAAACATACGTTGCCTCTCTTCCTTGGTGCCCTCATGCAACTAAGGAATCTCAAAATCACCGCATTGCTGCGATTGATCAATGGTGCCGATCAAGCACAAATTGGGCCGATGCTCATAATATGTACCGTTCGGATCATATCTCGCCCCATCGGGATAATCAGTCAGCCGGGCACCGCCTGTCTCGCCTCCCATCAGGAAAATCTCATTACCTAGAATCGCCGCCACCGGTAAATTATTGTTCAAAGGCAAAGTGTCGCTTCCCCCAAAGCGATTTCTCTTTACATCATAAACAAAAACGTCCGCATTAAGTCCAGTTCCCAGCGGTGGCACTTGTTCGGAAACAAGGGGCTTGCCGTAATTGGGGACCTCCAACCGGTTATTAAAAACCCGCTTATAATCATAGCCGCATGTCAGTATGATATAGCGATTATTGAAAACGAGGGAATTATCGGGGAAATTACCCGAAGCCACCGGTAAGTCAGCTAACCGAGTCCACTTATCGGTATGGGGATCATACTTCCAATTATCAACCACGGTATGCATAGGTCCTCCCAGCAGTCGTGCTGCTCCGCCTATGACATACAGCTTCCCATTGATTGGAGCCATGGCGTGGACAAATCTTGGTGTTCCCGGACAATCGCTTAGTAACTGCCAGCCGGATGCCATATCATCCGTATCGATTACCATAAGATGTGCCCCTAAATCCGGATTGGGACCACCATGTTCAAATACAGTGTAAAATCCCTTGCCTTTAATATAATGCGCTCCCCCCATAATGTATATCTTCGAGCCGACGACCGCCGCCGCCGCGGAACACATTATCCAGGGCAAATCGGGTAAGGTATCCCAGCTCCAGTCGCCGCCATTTTTAGAAAGCCTATAACCGTCCTTATAGTTATTGGGACTGGTATAATTGAAACCGCCCCAGAGATAGAGCTTGTTGTTGGCAACATCTCCGAAAAGTCCTTGGCGCGGACTGGTAGGATAATCCGGCAACGCAAACCACCCCGCGGCCTGATTTTCCAGGTCCAGAGCATAGACTTTTTTAAGAAAATGCGAAGAATTGGTAAATCCGCAGGCGCTTATCAATATGTGGCGCCCCGCATCATCGATAATAATTCCCCCGTTGCTGTCCTGAAAGGATTGAGGCATATCAGGACCGATATGCCAGGTAATATTAAGCATTTTTTCATAGGGTGACGCCGGTTGGCTGTAGACCTTTCCGACCAGCAGGAATTCCATCATGCCCGCCAACAATATTGGTAAAAAGCATTTTCTCAATTTTCCTTGCCTTTCATCCAAAAATACAACTTTTTCCTTCCCGGAAGTCTGCATATTTTTCTTCCGTCATTACAAATTATCAATTATCGCATAACTACAAATTCGAATGCAAAGAGTCTGGCGTTTACCATCTCGAACTCCAGCTTTATGATTCTTTTTGCCAATTGTCTCAAATTATTTTGTGTATTTTCTCTACTACCCCATTGCATTTCTACTCTTAATCCATTTTCCTTGATTACCTTGCAATCATTGAACTGGAGGCCGGGGATTAAAGCATTATTTCCGGCGTCTCGAATTTGCGCTTTCAATGAACCCAAATGGGCATCGGTATTGACAATTAATTTGATTGGTGCTTTTTCAAATTGTAAGGGAATAGTCAAAATCTTCCCTGGAATAGAACCTTCGGCAGTCCATGATACATATCTGTCCAGGGGCATTTTCACCAAGCCGATTTGCCGTTCCTCAAAACGATTCATCTTATGTCCTTGTCGGTAACCGGCATAGTATAAGTACAATTCGTCTTGGACGATCAACTGCTCATCAATCCAGGCATGAGAGCGATCCCAGGTTTGTGGTTGGGGATTTCGGTCGAAGAATATTTCTCGGTCCCGCATCCAGGTTTTGCCGTCGCGGGTCCAAGCCAGTGTCGTATAGCCGATGCCGTAAGCTTCGGGGGAGATGAGTGGAGGCTTATCAGCTTTGAGGTCGTCCCGGAGAATCTTTACCATACCGATTTTCAGGGGGCCCCGGACCAAAAAGGCAGACATGGCATAAAATTGGGTTTCTCCCTTATCCAGGCTTTTGTCGGGTCTTAAAACGAACCAGGGTTTCTCCCAGTGCAAAAGATCCTTACTGAAACTCTGCAACGTCACGCGTCGACGGCCGGTCCATTGCTTATCAGTAGTGTAGGTTGAAAACGTTGCTACATAGCATTTGCGCAAAGGATCCCAGGAAATATTGTTTATGTCATGATTATGTTTCAGGACAACATGAGGGACTAAAGGATGGAAATGGAAACCATCGCAGGATGCGGCAACCCATAATCCATCATCGTGATACCATCCGTATTTATACCGTTGTTGAAGATTAGAATAGTTTGGTCCTTCGTCAATTACTTCGGAGCCGTATTCAATGGGAGCGGGATCATCAAGGATACGTGGAGGACGGATCCAGTGGATACCATCTTTAGATTCCATATATCCAATATGGGAGCGAGAAGGGCGTTTGTCATCCCAGGGGTAATTGTACCAAAGACGAAATATTTTGGTTTCGGGATCTTGCAACACGGTGAAATACGGCTGATAACAGCCGTCTTCTTTACCGGTTATTATGGGATTGGGAATAGATTTATCTCGTTTAGGTTGATTTACTTTTCGTTTGATATTAATGGCTTGCTCTATCAGATAGTCATCGATAAGTAGCTGGGGACCTATGCACAAATGAGGTCTCCTATATTCCGCCGCACCCTTACCGGTAGTATCCTTGCCGAGATAAACCTGGGCGGTTCTTGTCTCAATATCATCTGCTAAACTACGCGGTACAACTGCCAACATAAAAGTCAAAATAAAAACAGTCATGTTAAAAAGTGTAAGTCTGTGCATCATAATGTATCCCTAAAATATATTTAACCGGAAATAACCGTAAAATATGACGTTTTATTATGTGTACTATCCTTTTGTGTCAGGTGCAAAGAAACTATTCGTTGGGCGTTGTTTATTGGGTGTTTTTCTGAACGGTGAAAAAGGTGCCTTTGATCTTGCCGTCCGCATGGTAAATGGTGAGAATTTTGTCGGGGGCTACGGCGAGGACCTTACAGTAGGAGTCGCGGGTATTAATCATAAATTCACCCTTCCAGGTTTGACCGTTGTCGTCGGAGAAAATCAACCAGTTGCCCGGCCGAGCATAAGAGCAGACGATTATACCATTGTCCAGAGTTACCAAATAGGGACAAACACCCCTGTCAGCCACCTGCACAGGAGTGGTCCAGGTCTTACCCTCGTCTGATGAGCGGGAGGCATACATCGGAGTAGGGAAGATGGGGACGTTTCCGACTCCGATCCGACCTCCGCTACGCATCATGCAAATTATGTCGCCGTTGGGAGCGCGGGTCAGATCGGGTTCGCAGAAACCTTCCTGGGTAACGGCGGGGACGTCTCGATAGGAAATAACGCTGCTATCGGAATCGAGCCCGCGGGCGAGCATTCGTTTGTAGGCCACGGTTACCGGGTGGCCCCAGGTTTTGCCCCGGTCGGACGAGAAAACGACGATGGTGCGGTATTTACGCATATTGAACTCGACGGGATAGGCGTCGGCCAGCTCGTTGTCACCCTGGTAGTTACCATACATCGTAATCATAAGGTCGTCGTTCTTTAACTGGAGCACGCCATGATGTGCGATCATGCCGCTATGCCGGGCACCATCGTCACCACCGCAAAACGTGGCCCGGGGGATATTAAAAAGGGCCAACTCGTCAGTCTGGGTCTGCCAATTGTCGATTGAGCGGACAACGGGTAACTCGTATCGGCCATCGTCACGTGCGGAGGAGCTGGAACCAAACATTAAGATCTCACCGGAGCCCAGGTCGATAACTGTTTTGCTCATGGGGCCGCGAGGTCCTTTGGTCCAGGTGCGACCGCCATCGATGGACCACACGCCATGGTCCTTGCCGACGACCACAATCCGGCCGTCGCGGAACCGGAAAGCGATCGAGTTGCTGGCTCCGGGTATCACGAAGGTATCACCGGCGGTTACCTTTAGCCCCGAGATATGGGGCAGGGGGAACTTGAACTGTTCAGCAGCAGCGGCCGGTGTAGCAAGACTAGTTACAAACAGGTAGATCAAGGCAAAAGTAAACTGAGACTTCCTATTTAAACAATTCGAAAACATGGTTAACTCCTTAAAACTGCCCTAAACAGCATTCATAGATCCTAAAATACTTGTTTTTGGGTACCAATTATGATAGCAGGAACTTTACTCTGATTTGATTTATTAAATTATTTAGCGATTGCTTACAGGGATGCCAAATCGAAGCCAAAGATTCCGGCCTGGTATATTTCAAATTCTATCCTGTAAACTCCGGCGGGGATGGTGGTTTTGTCCTGCCAGCAGACCGGGAGCATAAGGCCGTCAGCGGATATGGGCTCGCAGTTATCATAGTCATATCCCGGCAGGGGCTGATTTGTATCGGGATCTAAAAGGCGCAGTCTAATTTTGCCACCTGCGGCATTAGCATTTAGAATCAATTGTTTATCAGGCGCAGGGACTCTCACCGGTACCGTCATTAACCTTCCTTTTTGATTTCCCGAAGCATCTCGGGAGACAAATCGGTCACGCTTGATCTTGGCCAGGCCCAATTGGCGCTGCCGGGTTGGTTTTATTTTGTGACCGCTGCGATAACCGCCATAATAAATATAAAATTCATCTTCGACCGGAATGACACTACCGATCCAGGTCATGGCCCGATCCCAGGCATATGGTTGGGAGCTGCGATCAAAGAATATGTCATCGTGTCTTTCCCAATGTTTACCATCCCTACTGGTCACTAAAGTTGCGTAACCTATTCCTTCTTTGGGGCCGTGTGGTTCGGCGGGATAATCGTCATGAAGCATGCGAATAAAGCCGATAAGCAGTGGTCCCCGGCAGATAACACCACCTGCTCCGTAGAATTCCAATTGGCCTGCATCACGTGGTTCCGGGACAATCACCCGATAAGGTTTTGCCCAATGGATAAAATCCTTGCTAAAGGAAGCGCTGACTAACCTTCTGATAAAAAGTCCAGCTTTTTGTCCCGTAGTCAAGCCATCTGCTGGAATGGCAGGTGTTTTTAAGAAAACTCCATATCTACTTCTTAGGGGATCCCAATATACATCGATAATATCACTGGTACCATAGGGTCGGCGTGGATCGCCTACAAACCACGGTTCGCTGTAATCGGACAGGACCGGATTGCCTGGGTAAGGGGTCCAATGAATACCATCGTTGGAAAAGGCGATGCGCATGCCCGGGTCACCACCGCCCTGTGGGGATTCTTGTGCCCAAGGTTTGGTTTGACCCCACCAGGTTATCTTGAATCGTCGAGATTTGTCTGGGAAATCCGGTCCTTCATCAATTAAACTGATGCCATAGCCGCTTTGAAATGATGAACTAATCCTGAATAATCGATTGTCATCACCCAGAATACCCAATGAAGGTAACTCCCAATGAATACCATCGGTAGATTCAGCGTAAGCAATCGATGCTTCTTTACCTAGGAACTTATTATACCAAAGACGAAATTTACCTGTTTGAGTATCGCGCACAACAGTTACATAAGGTTGGGTGGTACCCTGTTGCCAACCGAGTATCGGTTTGTCCGAAACGCGCTGGGGGGCATGAGTTATTTTTTTGATATTTTCCCACTCCGCAATCAGATAATTATCGATAAAAAGTTGCGGGCCCACATTTAAATCAACAGCATCGACAGCTCGTTCCGTGCGGATATTAAAACTGGGAGGAGATATTTTCTCATTGCCGGATAAAGACGGGATAGCGGTGATAAGACTACAAATAATAATGAATAATCTAAACTTCGTCAGTGACAACATTTGTTACCTCCTTGCATAGATTGGACTCGTATTTTTTAATAATTATAAATAGAACTATTATTCTGCATCTACGTTTTCTTTACTCTTCTTCATAACAGCAAGAAATGTCCAATCCCGACCGTTATGTGAAGGCTCGGGAATAATCCAACTGAGTACGTAGCCAAGGGTTACAGTAGTAACCACCCCGATAGTGCTGGGCCACATAATACCCACGTTGAAAGCATCGAAGCCGAGTTTGTCCGCAAAGATAGTTAATCCTGTTATGAAGGCTCCGACAATACCTGCAATTAAGACAGGATAGGCATGGGCTTTTCTGGTAAACATAGCCAAAATGAACAATCCAAAAAGCGGGCCGATAAATCCATTAATTAATTTTGCGGATATTACAAATACATCTCCCATGCTGCCAACAAAACAAGCCAAAAAAGTAACTATGACTCCCAATATTAATGAAGCAATACGAGCCATATATAAATTTTTACTCTGCTCTTTTGCAGTAATTGTTTTGTCTTCCAAAGTCTCTTTCTTAAGCCATAAGCGATTGTAAAAATCATTGGTAAAAGCGGTTATACAGGAATTTACCCCGGAATCCAGACTGGACATCGAAGCTGCATAAATTGATGCTACCATCAGACCGGCAATGCCTAAAGGCATTACATTCGTGATAAAATAGGGGAAGATCTGGTCTTTTTGAAGGTTTTCAGGGAAATTGTGTTCCTGAGAAAAGGCAATAAGTGCGGCACCTACCAGGGTCATAGAGAGAATATAAAAACAATAAGCAAAGCAGTTGCATACAAACCCCCTCCGGCTGGTTTTGAGATCTCTAGCAGTCAAATATCGCTGTACCATAACCTGATCCACACAATAATTACCCATTTTGCCTACGGTGTAACTTACAATAATGGCCAATACTGTGGCGTCTGTGTAAAGATAGAGTTTAAATTTTTCTAAAATACTTGCGTTTCCCCAACCATCTAAATGGGCGATGAACCGGGTCATACCCTGCTTTTCCATACTGCTCCAGATTCCTGAAATTCCTCCATCAACGTTCATCACAATTATTACTGCTGCGGTAATCATTCCGCCAAACATGATTGCAAACTGTATTACATCAGTCCAGATAACAGCTTTTACTCCTCCCATGGCTGTATATAGGGTGGCTAAAATACCAAGGACAATTATGGAAGGAATCAGAGGTAATTTTCCATCGGTAACTACATTAAGCACCATGGAAGGAACATAAATTGCTGTAGCCATCCAGGTGATGCGCCAGACAATAAAAATTCCACTGGTTAATGATCGAATACTGACATTGAACCTTTTTTCCATATATTCATAAGCAGTATAGACATTCAAACGGTGGTAAAAAGGCATGAATACCCAGATTACAATCGGAAAAGATAAAGGAATTGCCAATAAACCCCAGATGGTCATAATGCCGAATTTCAAGGCGCCGGTTGGTTGGCCGATATAACCGATTCCACTGGTCAGGGTGGCCATTAAAGATAAACCCACAGGTAGCCAGCCCATACTTTTGCCGGCCAGAAAGAAGTCTTTGGTAGTTTTTTGGCCCCGGTAAAAATAGGCACCGAGAGCGGTTATTAAAAGCAGATAAAAAATACAAATAATATAATCAGGTGTAGTAAGTGCGATTATTTGCATACTTTTTTAATTCCCTTTAGACGTCTAAAATATATATTGTTCTGACTTTAGTTTTATATTTTTATTTGGTTAGTAATTGGTAAAGCTTCCGTCCGGTCGGTGCCAATGGGGAGGTTCTGTCATTTCACCGGGGTACTTCTTTGCCGCTTCCGCATCAAACCGAATTCCAAGTCCCGGTGCAGCAGGAACGGTTAGTTTTCCCTGCTCCACCTTGAAATCGCATTCGAAAACATCCGGTAACATTTCCTGAGGCAACCAGAGTAGTTCCTGCGGGCCGGCATTATCGATGGACAGATCCAGGTGCAGGGATGCTGCGGTACAAACAGGTCCCAATGGGTTATGAAACAGCATTTGGATTAGATGGGTTTCTGCCATTGCCGCAATCTTTTTTGCTTCCGTGATACCGCCCGCTATACAAACATCCACCCGGGCGTAATCAATTAACTCTTCTTCAATAGCCTGGCGGAATTCCCATTTCCCGGCCCATTGTTCTCCCGCCGCCAGAGGTACATTGGTATGTTGTCTTATGTGTCTATATCCAGCCAGATGCTCAGAACGGATGGGATCTTCCACAACATACAAGCGCAAATCCTCACATGCCCTACAGAACCAGATTGCTTCTGCGGGATTCAAGCGTGTATGTAAATCAATCATTAATTCTAATTTATCTCCCACAGCGCTACGAACATTTTGCAGTTGCTCCACCAACTCCCGAATGGAATTCCAGGAATCAAAACATTCTTTCTCAGGACGAGGGGATAAGCGCAGAAACTTATACCCTTCATCAATATACCGCTTAGCGAGAGCTACCGTATTGGTAGAGTCCAGGAGACTTTGACCTTCTTTCTGGTGGGCTTCCTGGGGATGTTCAGCTTGTTGTGACAAATAACCAGGTTGAAAAAAGCATTCGACATAATTTCGGCACCGACCCCCTAATAGCTCGTAAACGGGGACGCCGAGGACCTGTCCTTTAATATCCCATAAAGCAATGTCTATGCCGGATAAGGCAGAACCAATTAAACGATCCGATGGATAAAATCCACCTCGAGCAATTCTCTGCCAAATATGTTCTGTCCGCATTGGGTCTTCCCCTAAGAGCCAACGCTTAATGTGTTCAATCGCCCCTTCGATAGCTTTCCAGCGACGCTGTAAACCGGCTTCACCAACTCCCGTTATTCCTTCATCGGTTTTTACCAGTATAATGACCAGGGTACGACCTGGTGCCTGGACCACGTGGGTTTGAATATCAGTGATTTTCATGGTCTCATCATATCTTTCTGGGCTGAGGAGCCCTTAAGTTATTATGATATACCTCAGGGTTCACCACATATCGGGGACGCCTGCCTTGAACAACATCTATAGCATTCTGCAAGGCACAGCGAGTGACTGCGAACATACCTTCCCGAGCTCGATTGCCCAGATGTGGTGTGCAAATAAAATTTGGTAAATTAAATAATGAGTGATTCATGTCAGGATAGGGGTCATCGAGGGCGGCACCGGCAATTTTCTTCTCCAGTAAGGCTTTGGTTAAAGCATGTTTTTCTACAAGACCCGGACGCGCCGTATTTATCAGATACGCGGTTGATTTCATAAGTTCCAGTTCTTTTTCAGCTATAATACCACGGGTATGTTCATCGATACGCAAATGCAGGCTCACAAAATCCGATTCTCGTAATAATTGTTCTAAGGGAACAAGCTTAATATTATATTTTTGGATAAAATCCATATCTGGATTTATCTCCGTCACCAAAACTTCCATAGAAAATCCTACCGCGCGCTGGGCTACAGATTTGCCGATATTTCCCAGCCCAATAACACCAAGTTTTTTCCCATAGATTCCTACGCCTATACCTCGTTCGTATCGACCCTCTTTTATAAGTTGATGGTGATAGGGTATCTCCCGCGCGACTGACAGTATGAGAGCAAAGGTCATATCAGCGACCACCTCGGCACCTGCCGTTATTGGGGCATTAGTTACGACTATGCCGTATTTGTTAGCTTCAGGAATATCTACATATTCAAAGCCACTGGCAGCCAACGATATTACCTGCAAAGATGTTGCCGCCGCCATATGTTCAGGAAGAATAGGAACCACTGCTTGGCCGATAACACCCTGGGCATTTTTGAGGACTTCCGGTAATCGATCCGACGAAAGCATTCGAAAAGCAGGATCGGTTACAATCGTTACACCTTGTGATGTTGCCCAGGCACGATGGTCTTCAATAACGTCCTGGCAGGTGCTATTTAAAACAAGTATTTTCGGTGGCATATTAACCTTCTGGTATTACCTGTGTTTCTACAAATTCCATTAGCCCTTCTGAACCACCCTCGCGTCCGAATCCTGATTGTTTCATACCGCCAAACGGCGCTTCCGGTGTAGGGCCTGTCGCGGTATTCAGACCAACATGGCCGAACTTCAGCATACTACATATACTCAAGCCGCGATCTTTATCCTGAGAAAAGACATAAGCAGCCAGTCCATATTTTGTATCGTTTGCACGACGGATGACTTCCGCTTCCGTATCAAAAGTTGTAATCGCCACTACAGGACCAAATGTTTCTTCCTGAAACAAACACATGCTTTCATTCGCATTCTTGATCAAAGTAGGTGGATAAAAACAACCCCAGTCTTCCTGAGGTTCCGGAGGATCATCTCCCAGTAATCTTTCCCCACCCTTAGCCAAGGCGTCTGTTACGTGGTCACGGACTTTCAGGAAACCGTCTTTATTAATAAGTGGGCCGATATTTGTTCCAGGTTTCATACCGTTACCGACTTTAAGTGTTTTCATCAAAGGAATCAAATGCCCTAAAAATTCATCTTCCACGCTTTTATGCACAAACACTCGATTCGTACAGACACAGGTCTGACCGGCACAACGGAATTTATTGACCATGAGACACTTAGCCGTCGCTTCCAGATCTGCATCATCAAAGATTATAAAGGGAGCATTACCACCCAGTTCCAGCGATAAACGCTTGATATGCTCTGCGGAATTTCGTAGCAGTGCCTGACCGGTTTCAGTGGAACCGGTACAACTGATTACCCTAACTTCCGGATGCTCACAAAGAATTTTTCCTACTTCCGAACCACTGCCAAGGACCAGGTTTATTTTACCAGAAGGTATTTTTAGCTCCTCTATAAGGTTCCAAAATGCAATCATGGTCAGTGGTGTTACCGAAGCAGGTTTAGCCACAATACTACAGCCTGCCCCTAGCGCCGGGGCCAGTTTTTTGGATAACATGGCTATGGGAAAATTCCAGGTACTAAGTAATCCTACAACACCTGCAGGACGAAGATATACCCTCCAACGACATCCACGACTGTTCGTATCCAGCTCATGCGGAACGAGCGCATGCAACGCATCAGCATAAAAACCGAAGAAACCCGCTGAATACTCTATTTCTTCCAGGGATTCTTTCAGTGGTTTCCCCTGTTCCAAAGTTATAATACGACCTAATTCTTCTTTGTTTTCCAGAAGCTTATCATGAATGGCTTGTAACCAATACTTCCGTTGTTGCAAATCGATTTCCACAGTTAATGCTTGCCTGCCGGATTCAATTGCAAGTGTTGTTTCTTCAGTGGACATATGGGGTACTTCAGCTAACAATGCGCCGGTTGCGGGATTGATAACTGTTCGGGTATTCCCGCTAACAGATTGGGTCCATTGCCCTGCAATGTAACCACCAATGTTATTTAAGAGAGGTGATTGTATATATGTTTCTTGGGAAATTTGTTGATTTTCGCTTTTCATTCTTTATACAGCATTGTTTATCACTGCAATTATATTTCTAATGATTTTAATAAATTCTGCCAGTTAACAGCCAAATTAGAAATATCACCACCTGCAATAATGAGATCCACGCCCACTTTACGTACCGCATCGAGCATGGGCCCCGGGGATAAAAATATACCGACATACTTACCAAAATTTTGTGCCTGTTGAATACAGGTTGCCACTGTTTCGATCAATTTGTCATCTTGAAATTGGCCGGTTTTACCCATACTCTGCGATAGATCACCAGGACCGATGAAAATTCCTGACAGAGCAGTTACTTGACAAATTGATTCCAGATTTTTTACAGCATCCATGGTTTCGATCTGGGCAAATAGACAGGTCCGTCGGTTTGCTTTTTCAAATTCCTTAACCGGGCCTTCAAGGCCGAAGTTAACCGCTCGGCTACGCGTATTGTATCCCCTCTGACCCAGGGGTGGAAACTTTCCATGAAGTACTACCTCGTTGGCCTGATCTGCCGTGTTGACCATAGGGACTACGAGAATACGTGCGCCTGCTTCCAAGCCATGCAAAACATGCTCTCTATTATTATTTGGAATTCTAACCGTAGGTATAACGCCCGCTGCCTCTGCTGCCACGCATAAACTTTCCACTTCAGAATATCCGGCGGAGCCATGTTCAACATCGATCCACACGGTTTCAAAACCAACACGCCCAGCCAGCTCAGTTATCCTAGTTGAGGCACTAAATATACTAACGCCACGCAATACTCGTTTTGCCCCACTTTCTTCACGGAAAATATCGTCAGCCTGAAAATTACTCATAATCTATTTCCTTAATTGTTTTAACAGATGCTCCTCAGCTACTTCTAAATGTTCCAACATGGCCTTACGAGCTTTTTGTCCGTCTTTTTCTTTTATCGCTTTTAGAATAGGCACATGTCCTTTAAGAGCACACTCTATTCCTGCCTGATTAAAGGTCTGTCGCAGTGATTCTGATAGTGGCCCTCGTAATGTTTCCAAAAGTAACTGAAATATAATATTTCTACTTGCCAAAGCCAGATATCGATGAAACTCTATATCGGCCTGACAGGCAGCTTCTGCTTCGGTTGCATTTTCAAGTTCCATGATCGACTGTTCCAGCTTTTCAATATCTTCCTTACCAGCACGTTCTGCTGCTAAAAAGCTGATATGCCCCTCCAATACTCTACGGGCTTCGATCAGATCCAGCATTGAACTGTTAGATCTCCTCAATAAAGCATCCAGTGCTACGATAGAGGCTTGCGTGTCTGCATCCTTAACACGTGGTCTGCGCCCATGAGAAATTTCTACCAGTCCTTGCGCACTAAGTATTCGCAAGGCTTCCCGTATGACTGGACGAGAAACTCCCATATGCTGAGCCATTTCATACTCAGATGGTAAAAGACTTTTCGCAGGAAATCTTCCTGATAGAATTTCCTTACGAATTAATGAGGTAATCTTGCCCACCAGATCAAGTTTTTCATTTCTTAATGGAGTGATCTGTTCCAAAGAAACATGGTTTATATGTGTATCCTTCATGGCTATATGATATATGATGTCTTACAACTATCAAGAACAATTTCTATTATTTTAATTATTATTCTATTACTCAATTCATCACAGTAAGTTATGAATATCTATTTATTAAAAATTAGTATCGCCCAAGTTAAAACATATGTCTTGGAATCCAACCGTCGCAGCGTCTGACGCTTCTTGTTTTGCCTTCCCATAACGGTCCCTTTCGTGATAATATTTTGCAAATATTATATTTTCGCAGAACGCTGCTATACGGGCATGCAATCTATAGGTTGTAGAAAAACTACACTTTTGACTACACTTATACGGCTGTATTCAATGGTATTTAACAGGTTTTATTGTGATTTTGGCTTTTAGGAAGTGCTTTTAATGCAGTAATTTACGGATATAGCACACGAAGCCGGTTGTATTCGACATGCTGGAGGTCACAGGTTCAAGTCCCGTATCGCCCATTACATATCCCCTTGCAATCCAAAGATTTGCGGGAAATCATTGCGTGTTTGTTTGTTAATTTATTGCCCGGTCGAAGATTAAATTTTGGCCAATAGGCCGCCATCGACATAAATAATTTGTCCTGTAATATAGTTTGAAGCGTCACTGGCAAGAAACAGCAATGTACCCACAAGTTCTTCCGGCTGACCCCATCGATTCAAACAAACTCTGGAACAAATCCATTTGTTAAATTCTTTGTCATCGTAGAGTTGCTGCGTCATTTCCGTACAAAAATATCCCGGTCCGATACCATTGACCTGGATGTTATATTTGCCTAAGTCTGTAGCCATCGCTTTGGTAAGCATTTTCACTCCCCCTTTGGCAGCTGCATATGCAGATGTCGATTCTCTTCCTAGCTCACTCAACATTGAACAGATATTAATAATTTTACCTGAATGCTTTTTTTTCATATGATGTACGATATATTTGCTGATCAAAAAAATGCCGGTCAAGTCTATATCTAAAACTTTCTTCCAATCTTCGACTCTGACCTCTTCAAACTGTGAACGAATATTTATGCCGGCATTGTTTACCAGTACATCCGGGCATCCGTGTTCTTGCACGATGAGATTGATTTTGTGTTCGACATTTGGCGCATCTGAAACATCAAAATCATATCCAAAAGCGTCAATACCGTCTTTCCGCAACCTGGCAACAGAAGTATTAAGATTCTCAGTGTTCCTGCCATTCAAAATGACTTTTGCTCCGGCAGTACCAGCATATTTTGCATAAACAAAACCCAGGCCGGAACCCGCACCTGTTATAAAAAAGGTTTTACCTTTTACTTCAAACATTTTTATGCTCCTCAAAAAGCATAGTTAATATATTTATATCATTTAACCAAAAATTGGGACAACCAACAATAACATTCTATGTCTATTTGATTTAGGTGACTACTGCTTTGGCTTTAGCTGTAACTTCGGCTCCAATCCGGGGCAAACAAAATCGATTATGGGGCTAAAATCGCTTTTCGCAAGTCCTCAACTGCGGCAATCAAATACTTTTACCTCTGTAAGGATTACCCTGGCAGCTATTACCTGGAAGTCTGCATGAGGCGTTGAAATAAGGAAACCGGCAAGCTTATCTGGGACGATGGTGTACGCATGATGAAAGGTGAATATCCTGCTTGCCAGCATTGATGTTACTAATAGTTTTGCATTAGAAAGTTCCATTCTTTGCTATATGCAAAGTGCAATTCGAATCAACTCTTTACCTAATTAACTGGTAGTATATTTATTATGTCCGAACCAGCCGGGGAGAATAATTTTGTTGGGTATTATCATTTCTTATTTATCCTTAAAATGACGATAAATAAAGGCGGGCATGTCCTTGGGAGGACCAGAAGGATTTTTTAATAAAATATTTACTGGCGTAGTTAATTCGGTGTACCTATAATAATACAGGACCTACTGACTATAACTTGTTATAAAACAGCAACTTAGGTGCTCAATAATGGCCGTGGTGACGTGCCGCATCCGGTGCAATCGGCCAGAGTAACCCAAATTTTATTTTTTAACATACCCTAACATACCAGACGGAGTAAATTTTCATGACTACTTCTGCACATCCCGGTGTAGTAACACCTGAATCCAAACCCAAAAAGAAAGTTATGCAGACCATCGACGGCAACACCGCCGCGGCCCATGTGGCCTATGCCTTCAGTGACGTCGCGGCGATATATCCTATTACCCCCTCCTCGCCGATGGGGGAGGTGGCCGACGACTGGGCGGCATATGGACGTAAGAACATCTTCGGCCAGAAGCTTCTGGTGCGGGAGATGCAGTCGGAGGCCGGGGCGGCTGGTGCCGTTCATGGTTCGCTGACCGCTGGGGCCCTGACGACGACCTTTACCGCCAGCCAGGGTCTGCTGCTCATGATCCCCAATATGTATAAGATCGCCGGGGAACTGCTGCCCTGCGTGTTTCATGTCTCGGCCCGTACAGTTGCCAGCCATGCTCTTAGTATTTTCGGCGATCACTCCGATGTCATGGCGGTACGCCAAACCGGTTTTGCCCAGATAGCCGCTGGCTCGGTGCAAGAGGTGATGGATTTGGCCACCGTTTGTCATTTGGCCACGCTCAAGAGCAATGTTCCCTTCGTGAACTTTTTTGACGGTTTCCGTACCAGTCATGAGATCCAGAAGGTAGAGATGATTGATTATGAAACTTTGGCCTCGCTGGTTGACTGGCAGTTGATTGAAAACTTCCGCAAACGGGCCATGAATCCCGAACATCCCCAACTGCGCGGTACGGCCCAGAATCCTGACACGTTTTTCCAGGCCCGCGAGGCCTGCAATCGTTACTATCTGGCGACTCCGTCCCTGGTTGAGCAAACAATGCAGGAATTGGCCCAGGTGATTGGACGGGAATATCACCTGTTCGATTATTTTGGTGCTCCCGATGCCGAGCGAGTAATTATTATTATGGGTTCCGATGCGGATGTGGCCGAGGAAGCGGTAAATTATCTCAACGCTAAGGGCGAAAAAGTGGGCCTGGTCAAGGTGAGATTGTATCGGCCCTTCTCGGCGGAGCACTTTTTGAAGGTTGTACCTGCCACCGCTAAAAAAATTGCCGTTTTGGATCGTACCAAAGAACCCGGCAGCCTCGGTGAGCCGCTCTATGAAGATGTGTGTACGGTCTATATGGAAAAGGGTGAGATGCCTTTAATTGTGGGGGGGCGATACGGACTCAGTAGTGCCGAATTTACCCCCACCATGGTCAAACAGGTATTTGAGAATCTCAATCGAAAGGAACCCAAAAATCATTTCACCGTGGGAATTGAGGATGATGTCACGATGACCTCCCTGCCGGCAACTGAGGTGATAGATGCCTCGCCTGAAGGTACGGTTAGATGTAAGTTCTGGGGGTTGGGTAGCGATGGTACGGTGGGTGCGAATAAAAGCGCTATCAAGATTATTGGTGATAACACTGATATGTATGCCCAGGGCTATTTTGCCTATGACAGCAAAAAGTCGGGTGGTCTGACGGTCTCACACCTGCGCTTCGGTCATTCACTTATTCAATCATCCTATCTTATTGACGTGGCCGATTATGTGGCCTGTCACAATCGGGCCTATGTACATCTCTACGATGTGTTGGAGGGCATCAAAGACGGTGGTACTTTTGTTATGAATTCTCCCTGGACGCTGGAGGATATGGAGAAGGAAATACCCGGTTCGATGAAACAAATCATCGCCCGCAAGAAACTGAAATTCTTCAATATCGATGCCGTCAAGATCGCAGAAGAAGTAGGGTTGGGCAATCGCATCAATATGATTATGCAGACGGCGTTTTTCAAGCTGGCCAACGTCCTGCCGGTCGATGAAGCGATTCAGTATCTAAAAGGTGCTATTAAAAAGACCTACGGCCGTAAAGGTGATAAGATTGTTGCCATGAATAACGCCGGTGTGGATGGTGCTCTCGATAATCTCGTAGAAATAAACTATCCGGAGAGTTGGGCGCAGGCAGAACTGGAAAAACAGCCCCAGCGCGACGAGCCGGAATTTTTAACCCAGGTCATGCGCCCCATGATATCCCAGAAAGGTATCACGCTGCCGGTTAGTTGTTTTGCCGACGAACTGGATGGTACTTATAAGGGGTGTGCGGCGGATGGTACCTATCCGACCGCCACCACGAAATATGAAAAACGCGGCGTTGCCATCCATACTCCTCAATGGATCAAGGAAAATTGTATTCAGTGCAATCAGTGCGCATTTGTTTGTCCTCATTCGGTGATTCGGCCGATACTGGCCACCTCGGAAGAACTAAAAGATGCGCCTGAAGCCTTTGAAACTATCCAGGCCAAGGGGCCCGGGATGGATGAGTATCAATATCGCATTCAGATCAGTGTGATGGACTGCACAGGTTGCGGCAATTGTGCCGACATCTGTCCGGCCAAAGAAAAGGCCCTGGTAATGCGGCCTTTAGCTGAGCAAAGTGAAGTTCAGTCACCCAATCAGCAGTTCACTCGCGATATTCCCTATCGCAATCCCATGAAGAAAAGTACCCTCAAGGGCAGCCAGTTCCAGCAATCTCTGTTTGAATATAATGGTGCCTGTCCGGGCTGCGGGGAAACACCTTATGTGAAACTGATTACCCAGTTATTTGGTGAGCGGATGGTGATCGGCAATGCCACGGGTTGCTCCAGTATCTACGGCGGCTCGGCACCGAGTTGTCCTTACGCGGTTAATGCCAAAGGTCACGGACCTGCCTGGGCTAATTCATTATTTGAAGATAACGCCGAATTCAGCTTTGGGATGAATATTGGATTCTATCAGCGTCGTGAGTTGCTGGCTGAAAAGTTACAACAAGCCCTGCAGGCGGAGGTTTCCAGCGAATTGAAAGATGCCCTGCAAGCCTGGCTGGATAATAAGGACGATGCCGAAAAGAGCGCCCAGGTAGGCGATACCCTGCGGGAACTGCTGGCAAAGGAAGCAGGCGATAGCGCCCTGCTGAATGAAATTTTGTCGATGCAGGATCTGTTTACCAAAAAGAGTATCTGGGCATTTGGTGGCGACGGCTGGGCGTATGATATCGGGTATGGCGGTCTGGATCATGTAATCGCCAGCGGTGAAGATGTCAATATTCTGGTTTTGGACACGGAGGTATATTCCAATACGGGAGGTCAAAGCAGCAAGGCTACGCCCACTGGTTCGGTAGCCAAATTTGCCGCTTCCGGTAAAAAGACCAAGAAAAAAGACCTGGGTATGATGGCAATGAGCTATGGATATGTATATGTGGCGTCAGTGGCTATGGGGTCCAACAAGAATCAACTGGTCAAGGCCCTGGTAGAAGCGGAAAGTTATCCGGGTCCTGCACTGATATTGGCTTATTCGCCCTGTATCAATCACGGCATTAATATGGGCAAGAGCCAGGAAGAAGAAAAACGGGCCGTCGATTGTGGCTATTGGCTTTTGTATCGTTACAATCCCTTGTTGAAACAGGAAGGCAAGAATCCGCTCCAACTGGATTCCAAGGAGCCCACCACCGATCTGAACGAGTTTTTGATGGGGGAAGTTCGCTATAAGACTTTGGTAAAGCAGTTCCCTGAAGAAGCGGAAAAATTACATAAACAACTGGGGCAGGAATATGTCGATCGCTATCAGCTTTATAAGAAAATGGCCGAAGCATGACAAAAATACTCTAATTATTTTCGCGCTTTATTTTGGATTGCTTTTATGACGCTTATCTGAACTTACAGTAGTTGCAGCAAGTACAATTTGAGTGAAGGCATACGGAAAACACTATCGCACGATCTGGATCAAAGAGGATGACCCGGCTGTGGTGCAGATCATTGATCAGCGCCATCTGCCGCATAAATTTGTAATCGAAGAGCTTACCACCCTCGAGAAGGTTGCTGTTGCTATCAAGGACATGCACGTCCGCGGAGCAGGGCTTATAGGGGCGACCGCTGGTTATGGAATGTACCTGGCGGCCCTAAAGACGACGATCAATTCTGATAAAGATTTTATGCACTCGCTCGCTCAGGCCGGCGAACAATTAAAGGCCACCCGACCGACGGCTGTCAATCTGGAATGGGCCGTCAAACGACAATTGGAGGCTATCTTGACCGCTGCGGGCTCTCGGGAAGCGAAAATTAAGGCGGCGTATGAGATGGCAGGGACTATTGCAGACGAAGACGCTGAATTTTGCCGACGTATCGGTGCGCATGGGGTAAAAATTATCGAGGATATCAGCCGCAAAAAAAATGGACAGGTGGTAAATATCCTGACCCATTGTAATGCCGGCTGGTTGGCATTTGTTGATTACGGCACGGCCACCGCGCCGATATATGAGGCCCACGAGCGGGGAATAAAGGTTCACGTCTGGGTGGATGAAACCCGTCCGCGCAATCAGGGGGCCAGACTAACCGCCTGGGAGCTCTCCCAGCAGGGGCTACCCCATACGGTTATCCCGGATAATGTGGGGGGGCATTTGATGCAGCATGGCATGGTGGATATGGTCCTAGTCGGTACCGATCGGACGAGCTTTACCGGCGATGTGGCTAATAAGATCGGTACCTATCTCAAGGCCCTGGCGGCCCATGACAACGACGTTCCTTTTTATGTTGCCCTGCCCAGTTCATCCTTTGATTGGGAAATATGCGACGGCGTGCAACAGATTCCTATTGAGCAACGCTCCGGCGAAGAGGTAAGATACATATCCGGATTGCATAAAGGTGAAATCAAAAAAGTGTTGCTTACACCTCCTGAAAGCCCGGCGGCTAATTATGCCTTTGACGTCACGCCGGCCCGGCTGATCACGGGCCTTATCAGCGAACGTGGTATTTGCCGGGCCTCGCAGGAAGCTATCCTCGGTTTGTACCCTGAGAAACAACCAGACATTATTACAAAGGCAAAGAGCGAATGAGTATAAGCCCAAAAAACCCAGACGATAAGCTTACCCGTCGTGATTTTTTAAGACGGAATACTGCAGCATCGGTGGCGGCGATTTTTGGAGTACCATCTCTGGTACCATCATCGGTGCTCGCCAGAAGGGCTCCGAGTAACCGGATTAACATGGGCTTTATTGGAGTGGGGGGGATGGGTACGAATAATCTGGATGGGTTTTTGGCCAAGGATGAAGTACAGGTACTTGCGGTCTGCGATGTGGAAAAGGGCAGTAAAGGATACGGGCACTGGTACAATAAGGGCGGCTGGCTGGGACGCGAGCCGGCCCAACAGCGCACCAATGCCTATTACGCCCGGCTGAAAGGCAGGGGAACCTACCAGGGTTGCGACGGATACGTGGATTTTCGGGAAATAATAGCGCGAAAAGATATCGATGCCGTTATGGTAGCCACCCCCGATCATTGGCATGCAATCCCTGCGATCATGGCCGCCGAAGCCGGCAAGGACATATACGGAGAAAAACCGCTGAGTTTAACGATTGCCGAAGGCCGGGCCATGGTCGAAGCAGTTAAACGCCACAATATTGTTTTCCAAACGGGAACGCATCATCGCTCGGTGGATCAGCATTTACGTTTTGTCTGTGAATTGATTCGTAATGGCCGGATCGGTAAATTAAAACGGATTATTTCACATCTGGATCCCAATAACCGTGTAGGTCCCGATGTACCTTGGGAGTCGATGCCCATTCCGGCAGGCTTTGATTATGACAGATGGCTGGGACCGGCGCCTTGGGCGCCCTATCACCGGGCCCGATGTCATTATACGTTTCGTTTTGTGAGAGATTATTCGGGCGGCCAGACTACCAATTTGGGTGTACACGCCCTGGACATCTGCCAGTGGGCCAACGATACCGAACGAACCGGCCCGGTAGAAATAGAAGATCTGGGCAGTGAATTCCCCCAAGATGGTTTATTCAACACGGTCACGAAAATCAACTTCCGGGCCCGCTATGCTAACGGGGTGGAATTAATCTGCCGGACTGGTACCGACAGAGTAATCGGTCGGTTTGAAGGAACCGATGGATGGATCGAGACTACCTACAGGTCCTTCCGTACCTATCCTGAATCGCTGAAAACATCGGTTATTAAACCCAACGAAATTCATCTTTATAAATGTACGGACCACAAGCAAAACTTTATCGATTGCGTCAAGTCGAGGCGCGAAACAATCACCCCAATTGAAGTGGGGCATCGCTCGACCAGCCTTTGCCTGCTCGGTAATATTGCCATGCTCTTAAAACGCAAATTACGCTGGGACCCCGATAAGGAAATATTTATCGGTGACGACGAAGCTAACAGGATGGTAGGTAAGCCTACCCGGTCTCCCTGGCATATATAAAAACAGCCGTTGCCTATATTAAACCAAAGCCTCATTTAACCTTAAAAAGTGCCAAAGCACACCAGAACAAGTTTTGCATTTTTAGGTCATTTCGGGTAGAATCTAAGTAAGTAACAGACCTTTGGGCTGGTCGGACGCCCTCCGATTAGCCGACATAACTTGTTTTAAACAAAACATTTACAATATCCAGACCCCACGCATGGGTAACAATCAAAGGAGATATGAAATATGGGATCACGGACGAATGTTGTTTGTCGTCTTGGGATGATACGTAACTGCTTAACCAGATTGATTGCCCCGGCGGCAGCCCTGGCACTGGTCCTTATACTCTGCGGATGCACAACTAGGCTCGAACGTGTGCAGGAGAGGCTGGGAACGTTGGAAGATCCGCGCCTTAATGAGGTGGTACAACGTAACATCGCCGCAACCGGTGGGATGGAAAAATGGTTGTCTGTGGTGAGCCTAAAGGGCGAGGTAATTGCTACCTTGTTCGACGCGCAAAGGAGCGAGACTTTAGTTGAGCAGGAACACAAGATTTCAATCGAGATACCCACCGAACCGACCTTGGTTACCATAGTTAGTAAAGAGCCCGGCGGCAAGCTGTATGAGCATCTGAACCAGCACGGCTATGTTATAAGTAAGTGGTCCGGTGCCAAAGGCCGCACCGGCAGAAAAAACGATATAGACAGTTTCGCAGCCGGCTTGAAATTGTTACTTGAGGGACAGGCAATTACCGGTTGCGCTTCGGCTCTGCGGGAAGGTTTGACCCTGAATTATCTGGGGGAAAACCATCAGGGAGGCAGGTTTTATCATAAGATAGAGATATCCGGGCGCTTATTAGCCCAAAAAGCACCGCCTACCTTATGGCAGAAAGTTAAGGGTACATTTCGCCGACAGAAAGAGACCCGCCTCGATGATAAAATGGTTTTATGGATAAGTAATCAGACTTCCCTGGTTGAACGGATATGGCTGCAATATCAAAAGCCCTATAGCCCCCAGGAGTTTGGATACGTGGCCGTACAGGTAACCGACTATACGAAACTACCTAGTGGTTTGATAGTGCCGCGGCGGCTGGAGTTTGTTCCCAGTGATGCCAATCAGCATTTCAGTCGGCTGCATATTGTAATCGCGGAAGTTCAGCAGTGGCTGCTTAAGGAAAAGCCCGCCGGCAAAAAACACACCTGGCTGAAATTGGGCCTCTAGGTGAAAGTGAAAATATAATGGGTGTCAATAAACAGAATCCAAAATTGCAGAGGATCGCCCAGGCCGCCAACGAGGCGGGTGTCTCCAAACAGACGCTGCAATATTATTTGATGGTGGGATTGGTCGAACCGACCGAGCGCTCCGCCAGTGGTCAGCAGTTCTTCGATGAGAAAGCTGTTGAGAGGATTCGTCTGGTCAAGGAACTAAACGAAAGTGGATACCCTCTCCGCGAGATCCGCCAGATTTTCCTGCGCCGCGAACGCGAAAAATCACTCAAGTCCAGGTAATACATCATCGGCGATTTGGTGGGTGAATTATTGTTGGGGATAGATTTACGGTAGAAATTTCAGCTATCGATCGCTTAGCCCTCATCTCAGGTTGTCAATGACGAAAGAATCGTAGGGGTTGCTATCGCGCAGGTTAGTGCTCAGGCGGCTGCCAAGGCGACCGTCGAAATAGAATCCAAACTCCGGCTCTCCCTGCTGAATTGAAATTCGACCGCCGAAGATAGCACTGTTTATCCTGGTGCCGCTGGAGAGGGTTCCGGAAAGTCCCAGGCCCAGACTGCTGTAGATCGGATCGGTCATAACCCCAATCGCGACATAAGAACTTCTGAATTCACCACCGAAGTAGAGCATATCGATACTGCCTTTGACCAGCGCATCACCCGCACCGGGCAGTCCGTCCATCCCGATATCATAGCCGGCCAATAGATATGAGTCATTAATATCGTTTCGCACAAAGACTCTGCCGACTTTGTTCGCCACGCTGATCAGGGCATCGTCCAGATTTTTAACATTAATGGACGTTAGATTTTCAGCTCTGATTGTCCCGGAAAAGGTTCCCTGAAAATCATTGATACCTCTTATATCCCCCACAGACAAAATCGAGGCGCCCAGATCGCCTTTGGTGATATTTACCTGATTGATATTATTAGCCTGCAGCCGTCCGCTGCTGTATGATTCGGCCTGGAAATTCACCACATCGCCTGTCAGGGTAATATCGACATTATCTCCGATCTGGCCGGTGAAAATATTTATTGGGAAGGTGCGTTGGTTATTAACCAGGATATTTACCCCGATCTGGGGATCGCTTGGTATTATATCTCCGAGCAGCAGGGTATAAAGTGAGCCGCTGATATACAATTCATTTTCGATAACAGCCTGGGGAGCTATTATGGAACCTAGAGAAGATGTTCCTGAACCGAAGTCTGTTGTGCGGATACTGCCGATATGAGTATTGCCGGTTGAGAAGATAGTCAGCCGCGAGCTAGCCGTCGTGCCGGAAAGGGCCAGAACAGCTATGTCGGCCCGGTCGCGTTTACCATCTTCCAGATACATCTCAGCTTCACCCTGGGAAATTATAACATAAACCAGATTCCCGTCCTCGTCCCGAAAACTGTAAGGTTTATTGTTATCGATCGAGATGGGGCGGCCCTGGCTCTGGCCGGTCAGGGTAACATTGGTTTCAAAGAGGTCGGGATCATTACTATGGAGAGTCAGGTACGTTGAAGATGTTCCTGTTTGGGTGGGGCGATAAGTTACATTCAAATCAGCGCTCCCGCCCGCCGGTATGGTCAATTGACCATCCAGATTGAGAAAGTATTGGGAATTGCCGGTGGACCAGTCATAGATAACCAGATCGGAACTGCCCCAGTCGTTATGTATCGTAAGCGGTAAAACACTTCTGGTGCCGATATTGACACTGTTGAAGTCCAGATACGTTTCGGAAAGAACCATCTCCGGGCTGACTATGGCAGCTGATACATCCATGGTAACCGGATCGGGCATATTGCCATTGATTTCCAGTTCTCCGTTATAATTCCCTGGATACAATCCGATGGCATCGAAGGTGACGTTAATTCGGAGATTTTGTGCCGGATTCAGCAATAAATTGGAAAAATTCAGGGTACCATCCGGGCTGGGCTCCACGCCGGCCGCGCTGATACTAAAACCTTCCCCGGCAACGCTTATGTTGCTCAGCGTGGTCCGGACATTGCCGTTGCGAATAAAGAACCAGGCCGAGTTACTCATGTCCATCTGGTCATGTTCGAGAGTGACCGTCTCTAAGGGCAGGTATTGTTGTTCATTCAACGAGCCGTCGGAATTTCGTATTTCCACATTGGGCCAATCGGCATAAGCGTTCATATTTATTTTTTGTTCCCCGACTCTGTCGCTGTATATAGTCAAAGAGTCAGTGAAAAATATCGGATTACCGTTGGCCAGCGCAGGATCGGCGAAAAACTGTATGTCCAGAGTAATCTCGGTGCCGGGGGGCACAAGTATGTCATCATTGGAATCCAACGGATCGTTTGTCTGGACCGTACTAAAGCCATCGATACCCTGCCCGAATTCCCAACCGGTAATGGTAAGCCACGATTCCTGCGGGAACCCGGCTTCCTGCGCCAAGGAGTAATCAACGTTATTAGTGATCACAATACTGGTTTCATAGGTGATAGTAGTTTCATTGGTGGGATCAAAGGGTTGCCAGCCGAAATTCAATATATGATCATCCTTGCCGTCCAATGCCAAATTTTCCGTAACCTTCAGCGCCGGTTCCAGGCCTATGCCATGCACACCCACAGGGTATGTGTATTGATTGTTGGGATCGTTGCTGACGATGTTAATGGTATCGAAGAAATCACCTTCTGCTTCCGGTTGGAAGTAAACCATGACATAGCCTGATTGTCCCGGGTACAGCGGATTGCTATATAGATAGCTCGGCACATACAAAGAAAAGGGAGAATTGCTTCCCTGCTCCAGGCTGATGCCGTTGGGTTGGATATAAAGAACCTGGTCACCGTTATTTATTAAAGCAAAGTAGGTCGACGTCTGCGGATGACTGGGGTCGCTCAGGTCAACCGTGCCCAAATCAAGCTTATCATCATTCGGACGCCCCGAGTCCTCCTCCACGAGAAGGTCCGCACCTGTAACGGTACCTTTCAGGGTGACGGCATATTGGGTTTCATCCGTGGTAATATACAGCGTATCGGTAATCACAGGATTACCGTCCGGATCAAAACTTTGGGGGGTGAAGCGGATATAGATTCTTTCCGAATGTTTTTCGTTGTCCAGAAGGATATCATCATTGGTGTTATTGGGCAGATTAAATTTGAGTAGTTCGAAATCGGTGCCGTTTTCCAGGTACCAGTTGCTAATGTTCACATCTACGATATCACGTTGGGAGATGGTAACATATTGTTCCGGGAATGTCCGCTGGAGCGCAACTTTACCGAAATCCACCAGCCGGTCCAGCGGATTACCTACTGAATCAGTGATTACGCTATTATACGGATCCATGAAAATAGCAGGTGAGCTATAAGTATTATTATTGTCATTAACCTCCTTGACCAGGTTATCCTCGTCCACAACGGCAATTATATAATACGTATCATTTTCTACGGGCGGTATCTCAAGAGTGGCCGTGGAATCTGCAATCATATACCTATAGAACGGAGCGCTGATCTCAAAAGTATCCTGCCCGGAAACATCTGTTAACAGAGTGTCCTGGTAGTCCCAGAGACTGTCTTGACTGAGGTAATAACGCAGGTTTGTGTCTTCCAGAATTTGGCCCGGCCCGAGATTATATATTTGGGAGGTTATGGTCAAAGGACCTCCGGATGGGATAAAATCTGGTGTGCTTTGAAAATCGGGAAACTGCATATTGACTATGCGGAAATCTCCGCCGATGCCCGAACCATACAGTGCAATTTTATCTTTCGTACCCCCCTCGGAATCGGTGTTAACCACCAGATAGGCCTCAAGATCTCCTGCTCTTTTAGGTGTGAAGTAAACCGGAATACTCACGCTTTCTTGGGGCGCAACTTCGGTGAAGGCTCCGGTTCGGGTTGCCTCGAGCGCAAATTCCGTAAGGCCGGGATTGGGTTGCTGGTCTATAAACCATGATTGCACGACCACCGTGAAGTTATCTTCCCCGAAATAAGTAAACTCAAAAGTGTCCGTCTCATTCGGCGTTAGATATTCATAGGTATCGATTAGCATCCCCTGATTATCATATAATTCCAGGTCCAGAGGATTGTTCGCCGAAACTTCTATTTCATATTTAGACCCGAAAATGTTTTCGCCCGCTTCGGCTGTGAATTGAATGTAATCCGTATCATGCATCCAGTCCTGGCGTACTTTTATTTTTGGTTCCAGGGTATCGGCAAATGCAGCGGTTTGGCCTGTTTGACTCGGTGCCGTTAAAGAATCCGGCAGTAATGCCCCCACATCCTCGGTGCTTTCCAGTGAGATCTGGTAATCGCCTTCACCCAGTATATATCCGTCCACGTGCATGTAATACCGACCTGGAATCAAAGTGTAGAAAGCGTCGATATATTCCCAGAAATCCTGTTGATAATAATCCCTGCCCGAGCCGATTTGATTACCATAGGGATCGAAGATTTCCACATCATATATCTGCATCCCGCTGTCTTTGGTTTCAATGTCTATCCGCTGTCCAGATTCGGCCTCAAAATAAAACCAGTTCGCATAGGCCGGATAGCCGAAAAGGCTATATGTTTCGGGTGCCCCGCTCCAAGTCCCGTCCAGATAGGGCTCTCCAATTTCCAACTCTGTAGCCTCTTCCAGAACAAATCCATCCGGGGCGGTTGGGATATCGGTGTAAAGCATTGGAAGCGAAAAGGAATCCGCATCAACTCCACCTAGAGACATTTCGATAATATTAATCTGTTCTGGGCCGGTGTTGGTGAGCACAACATTCTCGAATGAGCTATCCCCGACATTAGTGCTATCGAAGAAAAGCTCTTGAGTCTCGAATGTAACCGAAAGCAGACAGCGCGGTTCCAAATTTTCCAGGAGCAGCATGACTTTATTACCTCAACTATAAGGTATGAAGGAATGTTTTAGGCTGGAAGTCGTTTAATCTCTCTTTTCAGGGTGGTGTTATAGCGGCAACGGGCCCCTCCAAGGCACGCCAAGCTTAAGGCCATGATAGCAAAAAAGTTACCTTTTTGTCAAGCATTTTTTATTCCTGCTAAAGGCCCCTTTTATCACCCGGAAAAGCCCGATTGGCCCCGGATATTATCGGCCTGCCTGCTCGGACGCTCCGCTGTTTTTTTCTTGTGTTATGCTGGGCTAACTTATATAATCTAAGTAATATAAGAGCCGTAGGGCTTTAAACGCCTGGGACGAAGAGGCGGAGAAAGAAGAATATTCCATACTGGGGGAAGTATTCCTGCACCAACTGCGCAATCCTAATATAGCTAATTGAAGAACGAGAAAAAGATGAAAAATGCCTCTGCGTTTATATTAGCGGTCATGGTTTTTGTCATAGCGATTCCGGTACAGGTTTGGTCGGCGCCTACCACCGCACGCCAGGCCGAGTTGGTTGTTCAGGGATGGCTCATTGAAGACAGCTCTCCGCTGGATGTTCAATTAAGTGGGCACATTGCCCAGGTCCGGACCTTTTACGACGACTCGGGCCAAACGCTTTATTTTGTCGTATCTTTACAGCCGCAGGGTTTTGTTATTGTATCCGCTGATGATCAGATTGAACCGATTATCGCTTTTGTTCGGCAGGGTTCTTATGATCCGTCCGCCCAAAATCCCTTGACTATTTTAGTCACTCAGGACCTGACCGCTCGTATCCAGGCTCTGCGACAATCACCTTCGTCATTGGATGGAGAACCGACTACCTCAACCTTACTATCGACTGATCTGGATGGAACAACCTCCAGCCCCCGGGATAAATGGACCCAGCTCTCTAGTGTGGCTGAATCGGCTGATAACGGTGGGGGGCTTGTAACCCTGGGATTAAGTGATATTTCCGATGTCCGTGTGCCGGCTTTGATACAAAGTCAATGGGACCAGGCGGATGTTCTCTCAAGTCACTGTTATAATTATTATACCCCCGGAAATTATCCCTGTGGTTTTGTGGCCACTGCCCTGGCCCAGTTGCTGCGCTATCATGAATATCCGACCACGGGTATAGGTCAGCAAAGTTTTACAATTTTGGTCGATTGGCTGATGCAAACCGCCCAGACACTTGGCGGTGATGGGCTCGGCGGACAATACCTCTGGAGCCAGATGGAGCTTATTCCTTTAAATGGTCTGACCGAACAACAACGCCAGGCTATTGGTGCCTTGTGTTATGACGCTGGCATTTCTGTCAACATGAACTATACCTCCAGTCAATCCCAGGCAAGCCTGTTAAAGGCGGCCGATGCCCTGCAGAATACCTTTCTATATAGCAATGCCGTCAAAGGGCAAAATGGTGGAGCTAATATTGGCTCCGGCCTTACTGCGATGTTAAATCCCAATTTGGACGCCGGCTTACCGGCTTTATTGGGGATATTCATTTACGGGGCCGAGATCGGCCAGACCGTCATTTGTGACGGCTATGGCTATCAGAACTGGACCATGTACCATCACCTCAATATGGGAGCCAGCGGCTCCGGAGACGTCTGGTATAGCCTGCCCACAGTTGATCCTTTTAATACCGTATCAGAATGTATTTATAATATTTTCACTGAAGCAACCGGTGAGATTATTAGCGGCCGCGTCTTGGACAATCAGAGTGTTCCTCTGGATGGGGCCCTGGTTACCGCTCAGTATTTACCTGATCCCTGCGAGCCTAAAAATGTAATCAGCTATCAGGGCCTGACTAATGCCCAAGGCATATATGCCTTGGTAGGTGTCCCTTCCCTGACCGATTATACCGTCTCGGTAATTAAGGAAGATTACTTGTTCAATACCCGGGAGACTTCCACCGGAACCTCAATTGATTATAACTCGGTTTCCGGTAATGTATGGGGTCTAAATTTTACCGCCCTGCCCCCGCCTCCTCCGCCTCCGGCAAATGATAATTGCCAGCAGGCTATTGAGTTGGTCGATGGTATTTCTTTTGGTGGTAATACGGATTATGCCACTCCAACCTTGACTGGTGATCCTTGTTCTCCTTTCTTTACCAGCGGTTGTGTCGGTAATGACCCTTTTGATGTCTGGCATGCTTATACTCCCACCCTAGACTGCTGTGACGTATTTATTAGTCTGTGCGGCAGTTCATTTGATACGACTCTGTCTGTGTATAGCTCCTGTGATTTACAGCAGGAACTGGCTTGTAACGACGATAGTTATTTTTGCTCAACCCGGTCCGCTATTACTATGCCTATGGTTACCGGAGAAACTTATTTAATCCGTGTGGCCGGCTGGAACCAAAGGACCGGTGATTACACCATCACCGTCACCGGCGGCGAGGGTGGAATATTCAAGTTCATCACGCCCCTTGAATATACCTGGCCTACCAAAATAGCTGTTACCGACTGTCTCACCGCCTTGGGGGGCACCCCGCCTTATAGTTGGTCCGTTGTGCCTTCTGATGAATATAGTTACGCTACTGAAACTAGTTCATTTAGTACCGTCGGCACCGGGCTGGGATGGCAAAGTGATGATCAGGTATGGACATATAATCTCACCTTCGGCTTTACTTTCTACGGAACTGAATACCACGCGGTAAATGTTAGCAGTAATGGTTTTCTGGATTTTGTGAATAACCTCAGCCTGAAAAACAATTCCACCGATAAATTACTCGAAAACGTTATTATCGCTCCCCTCTGGGATGACTTGGACACCAGTGGGGGGGATGTGTACGTTTATAATGCCGAGCCCAATGAGGTTACTTTCCGTTGGCAGGGGGTAACCTGGCAGGATGGCACTCCTTGTAACTTTGCCGTTACTCTTTATAAAGACAGCCGCATACGCTTCGATTATGGCTCGGGTAATCAGAACCTGACCCCCACGATTGGTATTTCCGCCGGCAACGGCAGTGATTACCTGCTTATTGATGGGTACGATCAAAATGATTCGCTTACCAATGCCGATTCGGTGATGATTTCCTTTTCTCCCTTACCGGAGGGAGTATCTCTAAATTCCTATACTGGTTGTTTTGCAGGTATTCCACAGCAACTGGGCAGTTACAGCGCCACTATTAAAGTAACTGACAGCTCTGTTCCTCCGCAAACCATCCGGGCCGATTACCTCTTTAATATAGAGCTCTATGAAAATCCTGATATTAATCGTGACCAGTGCGTTAATCTGGACGATTTTGCCATCCTCGCCTCCTATTGGCTCTGGTCCCGATGCGCTGATTATAATCGCTGCAACCTCTCCGACATTGATCGGGATGGTCAGGTCGCCCCCTCTGACTTGGCTTTCTTGGCGGAGAGTTGGTTGTTGGGTACCTGTTATTGCAGTGGTCAGAGACTTACCAACACCCCCTATGCCGGGGGCACAGGTACCGAATCCGATCCCTACACCATTTGCTCCGCCGCCCAGCTTAATGAAATAGGTAATCATCCCGAAGATTGGGACAAACATTTTCAGCTTGTCTCCCATATCGATCTCAGCGGCTATACCGGCACCGCTTTCAACATCATCGGGGATAATATCCGTGGGGTGTTTTCCGGGACTTTTGATGGTAATGGTCGTACTATCTCTGGCTTTACCTATACCGCCTCGTCCTCCGAATGTGTCGGCCTTTTTGGGTACGTCTCCGGAACTGACGCAGAAATCCGGGACCTGACCCTTAATAATGTGGATGTTTCCAATCAATCAATTGGCTACGTTGGCGCATTAGCCGGCTGTCTGGAAGATGGCACGATTAGTAATTGTAACATCAACGGGGGCTCTGTCACGGGTATGACTGGTGTAGGCGGCTTGGTCGGCTATAAGACAAATGGAACTGTGGAAAATTGTTCTGCCCGGACCACCGTTTCCGGCACCGACTTGGCCGAAGCGATTGGTGGCCTGATTGGCAAAAATATCGGTGGTTATATCCAGCGGTGTTGTTCTTCAGGTACTGTTTCTGGAAAATACCAGGTTGGTGGTGTGGCTGGATATCACATTGGGTTTATGGTGAATTGTGATTCTCAAAGTAATATTACCGCAAATTCCGCGGTAGGGGGCCTGGCCGGTTATATCGTTTCCTGTGTCATCATAAACTCTTACGCTGCCGGCCTTGTGGATGCCTCGGTTGATGTAGGGGGGCTTATTGGCTCTGCTTCCAGCTCTACCTTTGTTGGTTGTTTCTGGGATGACACTGTTAATGACAGCTTATCCGGTGTGGGAAACATGACTTCTCCTGCAGGTGTAACTGGTGCATCCACCGAAAATCTCCAACAAGAAATTACCTATATTAACGCCGGCTGGGATTTTGTCGGAGAAACTGCCAACGGATCTGACGATATCTGGGATATCCAGCCGGCAGAATATCCCAAATTGTGGTGGCAATATCCGTAGGACATATAGGGTTTCAGGTATTGCTGTACCTTCTCGTAAAGTCGTTTTGACAGCTAATACGTATTGTTACCATTATTTGGCAGGACCTTGTTGTCTAATAACTGTTAACAAGTCCGCTTTCCATTGGCCGTTTGCTCCGCGTATGCCTGTCTGCTGTGCTTCGAGCGCTTCATGATCCTGATAACTAAAAATCCACCAACCTGCGAAGCTGTATGCGACGCATTTTTTAAAATGCCATTCCAGTATTTCACGACCCGAATGACCTGCAGTGGAAATTATGGAGCAAGCCAGCTCCTGTTCATGCCCCGGGCCTTTGAAGTCCGTTGAGATAATTCGTGATGCATTCGCTTTTCCAAGTATCTCGACAATTCTACGCAGATAATAGAAGCCGTCCGTTGCCGGATCACAGTAAGGGTAAGTCGTCATAACCCAGTAATCGGGCCGAAGCGCCAAGTCGTCAACTAGCCATTTCTTCAAATTCTTGAAAGCGCTCAAACGATCATCGGGAGTCTTTGCCATCCAATAGGGATTATTTGAAAAAATCGGCAACATAATGGGAGAGGCTTTTGGCCGTTTCCCCGCCGCTTTGAATACCGGCCAAACTTTCTTCACGAACTTTTCAGTATATTCGGAAATTTCAGGGATGTTATCATTATCCCAAAGAACCGGCTCCGCTGCCCCATATTGATAATTTCCCATCATGCCCCACATCGCAATGTTTTCGGGATGCTTTGTGTGCAATTCGATATATTCGATCACTTGGGTGTACCAAGTGGCTGATTCGTCCCAAGGTGTCTCGTCGGCCACCGGCCAGCAATCACCGCCCGGACGTCCAATATGGTTCTTAGAATCTACAAAATATGGTATCCATCGGTTGTCCACCAGGTCGAACTGGATAAAAATGCCTGCGTCATGGCAATCGTCAACAAAGGCAGCTGCGTTTTTCAGGTAAGCAATGTTTGCCCAATCTCTAAGCGATTGGTTTGCTTTGGGAGCCTGGGCCGATCGAGCCAATGTAAATGGAATGGCAATGACGACATCGATAAAGTTTAGATTTGCATCGTCGGCTATCTCACGCAACGCCGCACGTATCTTGGCGCGGTACTCCGGGCCGTACGGATCGAAGATCGGCCAAGGATAACCTGCAAAGCACTTATGCCTGATATTGGGATTGAAGAATACCCCACGCAAATCCTTTTGTATGTCGGGAGTACGTGAAGCAGACTTTGCTTCGACGCGTTCCGCAGATGTTTCTTGGTGAGTTGCTGTTGTCGGCTCGGCACCTACAAAGGCATTTAATACTCCCAAGATTATTGTTAGCAACAGCACAATCAGCTTAGCGATATGGCTGGTCGGCATTCGATAAACAATCATTCATATACCTAAAAATTGCGTTCAGTCTATATTCTCTAAACTGAAAATTGTCAAAGTGCCATTATGTATAGTCAAGAAACTTCACTTTATGCTCAATTTACCTCAAAATCACGTAAAATTAAGAACTTTTTTTGCTGAATATTCCCCAAATTAACTATGTTGCCCGAGTTTACTTTGTAAATCTGGGATCTGATATTGGTTTTTGGCATATTTTCGAAAAAAAAATCATTTTTTTTGATTTTTTCTTTGGCATTGTCAAACAAAGGGTTATATTCTTATGCTTCTGCGGTGGCTGGGTCTGTGCCCTGCCTGGATGCGCAAAACAACGAAATTTTAGTAAATTCTGGTGCTTGGTGGGGCAGTGGACGGTATATTTGCATCCGATGTGGCTGTAAATAGTCCCATCGGGTGGTATCCTGCTGCTGTAGCTCAGTGGTAGAGCGCGTCCTTGGTAAGGACGAGGTCATGGGTTCAACCCCCATCAGCAGCTTTTTACATAATAATTTGAATTGATAATGAAATAGTTGTCCTTGTCGGCACAGAGAGGCGCCGCTTTATCCCCATTTATATCGGGGCAGGGACTGTGTAATAATTTAGTGTATCTCCCTAGAAAATAGGAGGACATCCAAGATGGCCAAGGAGGTATTTCAAAGAACTAAACCTCACGTAAACGTTGGTACTATTGGTCATATCGACCACGGCAAAACTACCCTGACGGCTGCTATTACCATGGTGCAGGCCGTCAAAAATCTGGCGAAACAGCGTACTTATGATGAAGTCGCCAAGGCATCGGAAAGTCAGGGCCGCCGCGACGCTACCAAGATTTTGACCATTGCCACCAGTCACCAGGAGTATGAGACGGAAAATCGTCATTATGCTCACATTGACTGTCCCGGTCACGCCGACTACATCAAAAACATGATTACCGGTGCTGCCCAGATGGACGGGGCCATCCTGGTGGTGGACGCCTATGATGGTCCGATGCCGCAGACTCGCGAGCACGTCCTGCTGGCCCGTCAGGTAAACGTACCGGCCCTGGTCGTCTTTCTGAACAAAGTGGACTTGGTTGACGATCCGGAACTGCTCGAGTTGGTGGAAATGGAAATTCGTGAGTTGCTTTCTAAATATGAATTTGACGGTGACAATATCCCCATCATTTACGGTTCCGCCCTGGAAGCCATGAATAACCCGGCCGATCCTGAAAAGAGCAAGTGTATTGGCGAGCTCATGGACGCCCTGGATTCCCATATCCCCGAACCCGTCCGGGAAGTGGATAAACCCTTCTTGATGCCTGTGGAAGACGTCTTTTCCATCAAGGGACGTGGTACCGTGGGTACCGGTAGAGTCGAACGCGGCATGGTCAAGGTCGGCGATGAAATAGAGATTGTCGGACTTAAAGACACCCGCAAGACCACGGTTACCGGTGTGGAAATGTTTAACAAAACCCTTAATGAGGGCCAGGCCGGTGACAATGTGGGCTGTCTGCTCCGAGGTGTGGAAAAAACAGAATTGGAACGCGGCCAGGTGCTTGCGGCTCCTGGTTCGATTACACCGCATACCAGGTTCGAGGGTGAAATTTACGTCTTAACCAAGGAGGAAGGTGGACGTCACACCCCCTTCTTTACCGGTTATCGTCCCCAGTATTATTTCCGTACCACCGACGTAACCGGTGGATTGAAGCTTCTTCAGGGTGCCGAAATGTGTATGCCTGGTGATAACGTAACTGTAGAAGTGGATATTATTGTCCCCATCGCTATGGAAGAGGGCCTGCGCTTTGCTGTTCGGGAAGGTGGACGGACCGTGGGAGCGGGCGTAGTAACAAAGGTACTTGAATAGGCGATGTTTATAGTTGGGGGTGTACGCGACGGATAACCAATTCGTTGTTGCACTTAGTCAATTGTACCTGGGCCTAACTTTGGGCCGGGCCTGGGTGCTGATCCCCTTAGTTAAATTTCTGAAAAGATAAATTTATGGCCAAAAAAACTAAAAGAGAATACTTCTGGATGGAATGTACTGAGTGCAGTCAGCGTAATTATCGCACTCAGGTGAATGTTTTGGGGGGCGTTCCAAAACTGGAACTGAACAAATATTGCAAGCACCAGCGGAAGAGAACCAAACATAAGTTGCGGAAAAAGTAGATTATTACAGCCGCCAAAAGGCCGATAGTCCGAGAAACGCCAAACATTTAACAATGCTTCAAACTTGAAGAAGCTGAATTTGACGCTGGCGTCTGGATTGGGCTGGGTCAGTGATCATAAAAAAGCCGGCAGAAAATTTTGATAAGTTGAGCGTGACGAAGTTGAATACGAGCAGGAAACCAAACAGAATTTTCTTGGGGCTTTATTTATATGATTTCCTGTATAGGCCAGTAGCTCAATTTGGCAGAGCAGCGGTCTCCAAAACCGCAGGTTGGGGGTTCGACTCCCTCCTGGCCTGATGGAGAGTTAAAATATGATTCTAAAATTTTATAAAAAGGGACAGGGTTATTACACCCGGATGGGTACCGCCCTGGGTGCAGCGCTGATATCCGCCTTGGGTTGTCACTCCCTTTATAATAAGCTCGGTGGTATTGGCGGGCAGTGGGTGAGCGATAGCACAAAGGATTGGATACAGTCGGGCGTTCCGGTGGTGCTCTTTGCCCTGTTGTGTTGGGCCATATTCAAACTGGTGAATAATCCCCGCTTTGCCGATTTCCTCATCGCCACCGAAGGCGAAATGAAAAAGGTTTCATGGTCCACCAAAAAGGAAATCATTACTTCCACCAAAGTAGTGATTATCACGGTATTTATCATGGCCGTTACTTTAGCGGTGGTGGATCTTGGTTTTAGTGAATTATTTAATTGGGTGGGAGTCCTGAAGGTAATTCCAAAGTAAGAGACGTATAAAATTGGATCAGAACAACACCAAACAATGGTTTGTATTAAGAGTAGCTTCCAATCGGGAAGAGCAGGTACGTGATGCCCTGGACCGTAAGGTGCAGATTGAGGGCCTGGGTGACCTGATCGGCCGGATTATGGTGCCCACCGAAAAGATTAAGCGGGTTCGCGGCAGCCAGCAGAGGGTCTATGAACGAAAGCTCTATCCGGGTTACGTCTTTGTTGAGATGGCCCTGGCTGAAGACGGCAGTATTCAGGATCGTTGCTGGTATATTATCAAGGAGACCACCGGTGTGGGGGATTTCATCGGCACCGAGGGTAAGCCCACCCCCATGAGCGACGTTGACGTCGCCAAAATGCTCCATCAGGTCGAGGCTACGGAAGTATCTCCCAGCGTCCAGATGGAATTTAAGAAGGGCGATCAGATTAAGGTTAAAGGCGGTTCCTTCGAAGGTTTTGAGGGCACCGTGGATGAAATCGATTCGGAGAAAGGCTCTGTCAAGGTTATCGTGACGATTTTCGGCCGAGCCACACCTCTGGATATAGAATATTGGCAGGTGGAGAAAGTATAGAATATAAGCTGCCTTTCCTTACCACCGTAACAGTTTGCAGCAGATAAAAAAGTTTTAGCGAGAAAAAAATATGGCCAAAGAGGTGACCACAGTTATTAAATTACAGGCCCGTGGTGGTCAGGCAACCCCTGCTCCGCCCATCGGACCGGCATTAGGTCAGCATGGTTTGAATATTGGACAGTTTGTTTCGCAGTTTAATGAGCGGACCAAGGATCTCAACGGCGCTGTAGTCCCGGTGGAGATCACTGTTTTTGCCGACCGTACCTTTGAATTTATAGTAAAAAGTTCACCAGCCGCCGAGCTCCTGAAAAAGGCAGCCGGTATCGTCAAAGGCTCGGGCGTACCCAACAAGGAAAAAGTCGGTAAGGTCACCAATGCCCAGATCGAGGAGATAGCCAAGACCAAATTAAACGACTTAAATGCCTTTGACCTGGAGGGGGCTAAAAAAATCATCGCCGGAACAGCCCGCAGCATAGGAGTGGAGATTGAAGATTGACCTGAACCCCTGACCCGGGTTTAAGGGGCACTCGTTACGTCAAATTGACGCAAGACACAGAAATATATTTGGCTAACCACGGCCCGTAACAGTGGCAGCGCTAAACACGCGAGGTACAAGATGCATTTTCGAAGCAAACGGTATAAAAAGGATGCCACCGCGGCAACCAAGGACCAACTTCCTTTGACCCAGGCGGTGGAAAAAATCAAGAATTGGGCCTCCACCAAATTTAATCAAACCGTCGAATGTGTGGTTCATTTGGGTATTGACGCCCGTCAGGCCGACCAGGCCATTAGAGGTTCAATTTCCCTGCCCCACGGAATCGGCAAAACCCTCAGAGTCATTGCTTTTTGTGAGGGCGAAGACCTGGAAAAGGCTAAAGAGGCCGGTGCCATGGAAGCAGGCGGCGATGAATTGGTTAAGAAAGTCCAGGACGGCTGGTTGGACTTTGATGTGGCGATTGCCCATCCCCGCATGATGAGCAAAGTTGGTAAATTGGGCCGTGTCCTGGGGCCCCAGGGGAAGATGCCCTCGCCCAAGAGCGGTACTGTAACTGCCCAGGTTGCCCAGGCCGTAAAGGAATACGCCGCCGGTAAAGTCGAATTTCGCAACGACAATGGCGGTAACGTCCACATACCTGTAGGTAAGCTGGACTTTGATGTTAATAAGCTGGAGGAGAACATATCTGCCTTTCTGGATCAAATCAGAAAAATGCGCCCCTCCAGCGCCAAAGGTATGTATATCAAAAAAATATGCGTCAGTGCTACTATGAGCCCTTCGGTGGAAGTGGTCACATCTTAAGTAAAAATATACGAGGCTTGTATGAGTAGAAAAATTAAAGAATTAGTTCAACAGGAATTAAAGACACACTTTGATGGAATTAGTGAGTTGATAGTTGTGTCTTTGCGGGGGATCGACGGTAATAACAACAATGCTTTACGCGGCGAATTGCTCGAAAAGCAGATTAGATTGCGCGTTGTCCCGAATTCCCTGGCCGCCCGGGTTTTTGAGGGAATGGGAATGGATACGATCCGCGAGGTACTCAGTGGTCCATGTGCCATTGCTTATGGAGCGGAGAATATCGTCGATTTGGCCAAGGCACTTATCTCGTGGGATAAAAAACTCGAACATTTCCAGATCAAAGGCGGCTTTCTGGAAGGACGCGCCCTCGACGCCGCCGCTGCTAAAGACTTGGCGAAAATGCCCTCTAAGCAAGAATTACAGGGTTCTGTTGTCGCTTTGGCCCTGTCACCTGGAGGTCGGCTGGTTAGCCAGATCGGCTCTCCCGCAGGCAGCATAGCAGGTTGCGTCAAGGCCCTGATAGAAAAGCTCGAGGCTGCTTGATTTAGCAGACATTTAGAAAAATAATATATAAACAATAATACCTGACCTACAGCCCCTCCTGGGTTAAAACGAGATGACGGCATCTTGGCTCTTGGTTGGGTAGATGATAGTTGAATGGAGAATTTAAAAATGACAGAAGAAGTAGCTACCAGCGAGAAAACCTTTAGTGATGAAATTAAAAAGCTCGGCGATGCGATTGTGGGTTTGACCCTATTGCAGGCCAAGGAACTGGCTGACTATCTCAAGGAAGAACATGGTATCGAACCTGCCGCCAGTGCTGTTGCCGTGGGAGTGCCTGCTGCCGGCGGTGGCGAAGCCGCTGCAGCCGAGGAGAAAACCGCGTTTGATGTAATTCTCAAAGCTGCAGGCGATCAGAAAATCAAGGTGATCAAGGAAGTCCGCGCCGCCACAGCCCTGGGGCTCAAGGAAGCCAAAGAGCTTGTTGAAGGAGCACCCAAGGCCGTTAAGGAAGGTCTTTCCAAGGAAGACGCCGAAAAACTCCAAAAGATTCTGGAAGAAGTTGGTGCCACCGTCGAGGTTGCTTAATGCAAAATTTCCTCAAGCAGACCTTGAGACAGGTGACCGAGTCGTTAGAGAACTTAATAGAATCTGAAATGAACGTATGGATTTGTCATCAGGCTACGCCAATATTTAACAAGAAAGGGGTTAAGGCCAGATGTCTATAACTGAGATTCGTCAATTTGGAATTTACTCTCCTCTGGTGGATACGCCTTCGCTTAGTCGTATCCAAAACGAGAGTTATGATCGGTTTTTACAGTCCGATGTCACGCCGGAAAACCGCAAACCATTCGGGCTGGAAGGACTGTTGCGCGAAATCTTCCCCATCATTAGTTATGACGAAAGCATGCAATTGGAATACCTCGGCTACGAGTTGGGCAAACCTCGTTACAGTCCCGACGAGTGTCGGCAATTGCGTTTGACCTTTGGTCTGCCCTTCCGTATCCGATGCCGATTGGTCCGTAAGGAAGTGGAGGAGATCAAGGAGGACAACATCTATCTGGGAGAATTGCCCATTATGATCGGCGGTGGTGAGTTTATCATTAACGGTGCCGAGAGGGTAATTGTCAGTCAGCTTCACCGCAGCCCTGGTGTGGATTTTGTAGTCGAAAGCCAGGAAGGTGACCGTCCCTTGCATGGCTGCCGGATTATCCCTGAGCGGGGGAGTTGGATCGAGATCAATGTGACCAAAAAGGAAATTATGGTCGTACGTATTGATCAGTCCAGCAAGATCAGTGCTACTACGTTTCTGCGGAGTATGGACGAACGCTTTGGTACCACCGATGCGATAATCCGAGAATTCTATCCAACTAAAAATGTGTCCGTGGACAAACTTGATCCGGAAATGTGGGCCGTTGGCCCTATTATCGATAAGGAAACCGGTGAAGAAATTGTCAAGCCCGGTTGCCAGATCGGTGAGAATCTGGAACGAATTCAGCAGTCCACTCTCAAACGGGTAGAGGTAGTTGAGAAGGTCAGAGACGCTATTATTATGAACTCCCTGGCCGAAGATCCCTGCGACAGTCACGAATCTGCTCTCTTGCGCATTTATTCCCGACTACGCCCCGGCAATCCTGTTCATATCGACAAGGCCCGTACCTTTTTCAGGGAAAAATTTTATGAGGACAATCGCTATCGTCTGGGCCGCGTAGGACGTTTCCGTCTTAATCGCAAATTCAAGCAGGATATCAGCGAAGATGAAATGACCCTGCGACCCGATGATTTCCTTAACTCACTCAAATATATGATGCAGCTCCGCAGTGGAGAAGGTTATATCGATGATATCGACCATTTGGGCAATCGTCGCCTGCGGACCATTGACGAATTGGCCGCCGACGAGATGCGTAAGGGCTTCCTCAAGCTCCGCCGTAGCGTCCAGGAGCGCATGAGTATCAAGGACATTGATGAGCTCTCACGACTGGCCGATTTGGTCAACAGTAAGAGTATTACCAGCAGTATCGAATTCTTCTTTGGCCGCGGTGAGTTGAGCCAGGTTGTCGATCAGACCAACCCCCTCAGCCAGCTAACCCACGAACGGCGTCTCTCGGCCTTGGGCCCGGGAGGTCTTAATCGTAAACGTGCCGGCTTTGAAGTCCGGGACGTGCACATCAGTCACTATGGCCGTATCTGCCCTATTGAAACCCCTGAAGGAACTAACATCGGACTGATCTCCTCGTTGAGTATATATGCCGGTGTGGATGAGTATGGCTTTCTCGTCACGCCCTATGGAAAAATGGGAAATGGCAAAGTAAGTGAAATTGTCAATCTCCGGGCCGACGAAGAGTTGGAAGCAATTTTAGCACCTATTGACGTGCTTGATCAGGAAAGCAAAAAGATCAGAGACGGGTTGGTCCTGGCCCGGATGGAAGGAGATTTGGCCCAGATCGATAGCTCTAAGGTGGAATTTGTGGATATTTGTTCCGCCCAGACCGTTGGTGTTTCCGCTGCTTTGATCCCGTTTTTGGAGCATGATGATGCCAACCGTGCTCTGATGGGTTCTAATATGCAGCGCCAGGCCGTGCCTCTCCTGCGTACCGAGGTTCCTATTGTCGCCACCGGTATTGAAAAGCAAGTGGCACAAAACAGCAGTATGGTAATTCATGCTTCTCAGGATGGTACTGTTACCTATGTTGATGCCCTGCGGATCGTTATAAATGATGCTGTTGAATATACCTTGCGTAAGTTTGTCGGACTTAATGAACGTACCTGTTTGAACCAGAAACCCATTGTCTCCCTGGGCCAGAAGGTCAAAAAGGGGCAGATTATTGCTGATGGCGCCGCCACCAATCAGGGTGAGTTGGCTCTGGGACGTAATGTGCTGGTAGGCTTTGTAATGTTCGATGGCTACAATTTTGAGGACGCCATTCTTATCAGTGAAAAGCTGGTCAAAGACGACACCTTCACCAGCATACATATTGAGGAGTATGAGATCGAGTGTCGCGAGACAAAGCTCGGTCGCGAAGAGTTCACCCGCGATATTCCCAATGTCTCCGAAAAGGCCCTGGCTAATTTGGATGAAGGTGGAGTTGTCCGCGTGGGTACCCCCGTTAAGCCCGGCGATATTCTTGTGGGTAAGGTTTCTCCCAAGAGCAAAAGTGAATTATCTCCTGAGGAAAAACTGCTCTATGCTATTTTTGGGCGGGCCGGTGAAGACGTCAAAAACGACTCTCTCGAGGTCCCCAGCGGTCAGGAAGGCATTGTCATCGATGCCAAACGTTTTTCACGACGTATGTATATGAGTGATCAGCAGAGACAGGCCCATGCCAGAGCCATGAAGGACTACGGTAAGAATATCACCAAAAAGACTACTGATATCTTCCGGCAGATGGCAAAGGCGGTTACTGAAAAATTTGATATCGTCGTGGTGGACCCCAATACCAGACAGAAGATGGGTATTAGTAACCAGGATGAGATTATTGAAGAGCAAATTGAAACATTCGATTACGACTGGATCAAACAGGTTGATGTTCGCAAAAAGGCACAGAAGTTAATTGAGCCTTATTGGAAACATATCCAGGAATTGCGCGAGGAGAAAAAACGAAAACTACAGCAGATGAAGCGTGGCGATGAGCTGCCCTCCGGTGTCTTGGAGATGGTCAAGGTTTATATCGCCACCAAACGTCGGCTCTCCGTTGGTGACAAAATGGCTGGCCGCCACGGTAATAAAGGTGTCATCGCTCGTATCCTGCCCGAAGAGGACATGCCCTTCCTGGATGACGGTACACCCTTGGACATTCTGCTCAATCCGCTCGGCGTACCCGGCCGTATGAACGTGGGCCAGATCTTGGAAACCCATCTTGGTTGGGCCGCCAAAATCCTAGGCTTCCAGGGGCTCTGCCCTGTCTTCGACGGCGCCGCTGAGGAAGATGTCCACAAAGTTGTCGATGAAGCCAATGAGTATGTACGATATAGATCAGGTGTTACTAATGACGGTGAAGGTGTCGGTCCGTCTAACCGAAATGAATGGATAGAGCAGAATTATCAAAAATGGCGAAAAAACTACCTTGGTGAAGTCCTCACACATTTCTCTTTTGTTCCAACTGAGGATGATTTAGGTCTGAAATTGTCAAGTATAGATCTCCAAAATTTAGAAACTGCCCTTATAGTGAGTTTTCCAGATCCTGAACCTCGGCCAAAGAAAAAAGGTAATGTAATTGACTGTGGCCCTTATATGCCTAGATTTAATAGAGATGCTAAAATTTTAGGCATTGATCCAGAAGTATCAAAGAAGAAAATACTAGATAGGATCAAAAAAGATGAAAATCTCTTTCGCTTATTTAACCAATGCAAAAAGGTAATAGGTGGTAGTGGGGAATGGTATCCCTCAAAAGAAGAATATTTAGATAAAGTTCCACGAAAGCAGGGCGTTTATTTCTTTCGTAATGTAAATAATAATAGTGTTAATGAAGGGTATATTGGATTAGCAGGGAAAAACGAAAGTAGTAAACAGACTCTTCGAGAACGTTTAAAATTTCATATCCAACTTAAGGATAATTTTGAAGCTGCTAAACCAGGGAATTGCCCCGATAATATGATTAGACGATATGCTGATGAAGAAGAATATCAACTGAAAAAGTCTGGTAAGAAATTACCTTGGCAAGAAATTGCAGTCAAAGAAGAAATGCCTATCAAAGCAGTTCAGGAAGCAGGGGTAACTGGTGAATTATTTGTGGAAATGCCCTTTGGAGGCAAGATAACCCTCCATGACGGACGAACGGGCGAACCCTTCGAACAGAAGGTAACTGTAGGCTATATGTATCTGATGAAGCTGCATCACTTGGTGGACGACAAGATTCACGCTCGTGCCACCGGCCCCTATAGTTTGATTACCCAACAGCCTCTGGGCGGTAAGGCCCGCACTGGTGGCCAGCGCTTCGGTGAAATGGAGGTCTGGGGGCTTGAGGCCTACGGTACCGCCTATATTTTGCAGGAACTGCTTACCGTTAAAAGTGACGATGTCGAAGGGCGCACCAAGATATATGAGTCTATGGTCAAGGGTACCAATTCCCTCGAAGCGGGAACACCTGTTTCCTTTGATGTCCTCTGTAATGAAATTCGCGGGCTGGGTTTGAATATGCAGCTCGAAAAGAAACGTTTATAAAGTAAGGAGAGAACCGTAATGGTGGAGTCAATTTACGATCGCATTAACGATTATGGTTCCGTAAAAATTGGCCTTGCCGGTCCCAACGATATCCGCAGTTGGTCCTTTGGTGAAGTCCGCAAGCCGGAAACCATCAACTACCGGACCTATCGGCCCGAAAAGGATGGTCTGTTTTGCGAACGTATCTTTGGACCAGAGCGCGACTGGGAATGTGCCTGCGGCAAATACAAAGGTACCAAGTTCAAGGGTATTATTTGCGATCGCTGTGGTGTCAAGGTTACCCACAGCCGGGTTCGCCGCAAACGCATGGGCCATATCAATCTCGCTGCTCCGGTGGTCCATATCTGGTTCTTCAAGGCCATGCCCTCACGCTTGGCCAATATCCTGGCTATGAAAACGGCCGATATCGAAAAGATTGTTTATTTTCAGGATTACGTGGTTACCGATCCGGGCCAAACGCCGCTAAAAATAAAACAGCTTCTCACCGAGGACGAATATCGTCGTGCCTACGAAACCTATGGCGAAAATTTTACCGCCGAGATGGGCGCCGAAGCCGTGCGTTCTCTGCTGAAGAAAATTGATCTGGATGAGGAAGTCGTCAATCTCCGGCAGGACCTGGACAAGACCAACAGTCAGCAGAAGTCCAAGGAAATCTCCAAGCGGCTCAAAATTGTTGAATCTCTTCGCCAGAGCGAAAATCAGCCCGAGTGGATGGTTATGGATGTCATTCCGGTAATACCTCCGGATCTTCGTCCCCTGGTATTGTTGGAAAGTGGTAACTTCGCCACCAGTGACCTCAATGACCTTTACCGCCGGATCATCAACCGAAATAATCGGCTTAAAAAGCTGGTCGATCTCAATGCCCCTGAAGTGATTATTCGCAACGAAAAACGAATGCTCCAGCAGGCCGTCGACGCCCTCTTTGATAATAGCCGTTGTCGCCGTCCTGTCCTGGGTTCCAGCAATCGACCTCTAAAAAGCCTTACTGATATGATCAAGGGCAAGCAGGGGCGTTTCCGCGAGAACCTCCTGGGCAAACGTGTCGATTATTCCGCCCGTTCCGTGATCGTTGTAGGGCCAGAACTGCACGTATATCAGTGTGGCATGCCTAAAAAAATCGCTCTGGAACTCTATCAGCCCTTTATCATCAGACAGTTAAAAGACCGGGGCCTGGCCGACACCATCAAGAGCGCCAAAAAGATGCTTGAGCGTAAAGAGGATTGTGTCTGGGACGTTCTGGAAGACGTAATTCATGAACACCCCATTCTCCTGAACCGTGCCCCTACTCTGCACCGTATGGGTATTCAGGCCTTTGAACCGGTCCTGATTGAAGGTAACGCTATTCAGCTTCATCCCTTGGTTTGCAGAGGTTTCAACGCCGACTTTGACGGTGACCAGATGGCGGTGCATCTGCCTTTGAGCGTCGAAGCCCAGGTGGAAGCTCATATCTTAATGTTGTCTTCCAATAATATCTTCTCCCCGTCCAATGGTTCGCCTATTATGTCACCTTCCCAGGACATTGTCTTGGGAAACTATTACATCACCATTCAACGCCCCGGCAAAAAAGGTGAAGGTATGGCCTTTTGCAACCCCTTTGAAGCTATGCTTGCCTACCAGCAGGGAAAGGTATCCATGCATGCCGCCGTCAAGGTTCGCTTGCCCCGGGACAAACGAGCATTGGATGAAAATAATAAGTACAGTCAACCCGGTGCTACTATAGATACTACCGTAGGTCGTTGCTTTTTCAACGATGGTATCCCCTGGGAAATGCCTTTCTACAACATGACTCTCGGCAGTAAGGGGCTCAGCCGGGTCATCAGCGATTGTTTCGAGCAGACCGGACGTAGTAACACCATTGATTTGCTCGATTCCATCAAGGACATGGGCTTTAGACATGCCACCTTGGCCGGACTTTCTATCTCTGTCACCGACCTGCGCATCCCGGCTAAAAAGCATGATATTATTGACGCTACTCAGAAAAGAGTCGATCGTATTGAAATGAATTATCGTGATGGTGCCTTGACCGAAGGCGAACGTAAGAATCAGATCATCGATGCCTGGACCCACGCTCGTGTCCAGGTAACTTCTGAAATGATGAAGGAATTGGAAAATGATAACCGCGACGGCAAACCCTACCTCAACCCGGTCTTTTTGATGACCGAGTCTGGTGCTCGGGGTCGTGTCGATCAAATTCAGCAGTTGGCTGGTATGCGGGCTCTTATGGCCAAACCTTCTGGTGAAATTATCGAAACTCCCATTAAGTCTAATTTCCGTGAGGGGCTTAACGTTCTGGAGTATTTTAGTTCTACTCACGGTGCCCGTAAGGGACTGGCTGATACCGCCCTGAAAACCGCCGACAGTGGGTATCTGACCCGCAAGCTCGCCGATGTCTGCCAGAACGTAATTGTAAATGAGCATGATTGTGGCACCCTCCAGGGTATCAACAAGAGTGCCGTTTATCAGGGTGAGCAGATTTCCTTACCCTTGAGCAAAGTAATTGTCGGCCGCATTGCTCGTGACACCATACGTAATCCCATCACCGATGAGATTATCGTTAATGAAAGTGACATTATCACCAGTGAGATCGCCGCCAAGATTGAAGACTTGGGACTCGATACTATCCGCGTCCGCAGTGCCATGACTTGTGAAAGTCCCCTGGGTATATGTGCCAAGTGCTACGGTGTGGATCTAAGCACCGGACGTCTGGTCGAGCAGGGCTTGGCCGTTGGTATTATCGCCGCCCAGTCTATTGGTGAGCCGGGTACCCAGTTAACCATGCGTACCTTCCATACCGGTGGTATTGCCGAACGCGCCGTTATGGAGCATCAAACCAGAGCTACTGTGGAAGGTGTAGTTAAATATTTTGAACTAAACGCCGTTGATGTACCTCAGCCGGACGGCTCGATGAAAAGAGTAGTCCTCAAACGCAACGGCGAAGTGATACTTTTGGATCCCAAAAATCGCGAACTCGAACGCTACCACGTGCCTTATGGAGCTACTATCTTTGTCAAGGAAGATGAACACATCAAGATAGGACAGCCTATTTGCGAATGGGACCCTCATAGCGTACCTATTCTTTCCGAGGCTTCCGGTATTGTCCGCTTCCAGGATATCGAGGAAGGGGAAACCGTCCGTACCGAAATTGAGGCCGGCACTGTCCAGCGCCCCGTCGTCATTGAGCACAAAGGCGAAAAACATCCTCGTATTGTCATCGAAGATGCTGAAGGACGCATCCTCGACTTCCACTATCTTCCCGCCAAGGCTCGAATTCAGGTTATCGAAGGTGACGAAAAGCCCGCCGGGTCCTTGTTGGCCCTGCAGCCTCGCGCCATCGCTGGTACCCAGGACATCACCGGCGGACTGCCCCGTGTTACCGAAGTCTTTGAGGCTCGCAAACCCAAAGAGCCTGCCGCCATGGCCGAAATCTCCGGTTCCGTTGAGTTGCGCAGCGACAAACGCCGCGGCAAGATGACCATCATCGTCAAATCCGAATCAGGCCTGGAAGTCGAGCATCACGTACCCCATGATAAGCACTTGCTGGTACACTCCGGCGACTATGTCGATGCCGGAGAACCCTTGACCGACGGCCCTCTGATTCCCCATGACATCCTGCGTATTCGTGGTGAGGAGGCCCTGCAGAATTATCTCTTGGCCGAAATCCAGAATGTCTATCGCACCCAGAAGCAGAGCATCAACGACAAACACGTGGAAATCGTTGTCAGTCAGATGCTTCGCAAAGTCAAAATTGAAAACGCCGGCGATACCGAATTACTGCCCGGTGATACTGTAGATAAGTTTGTTTTCCGTCAGGCCAATGAACAAGTCGGCACATCTGTCAAGATCACCGATTCAGGTGACGCCACCGATCTCAAGGTCGGCAGGGTCGTCACCAAAGAGGAACTGGAACGTATCTGTGAGCCGATTAACGCCATCGGTGGTGACCTGCCTCAGTTCAAAAAGTGTCGCCATGCCACCGGTACCACCATGTTGCTGGGTATCACCAAGGCCTCTCTGCAGTCGGAAAGTTTCGTTTCCGCTGCCAGCTTCCAGGAAACCACTCGGGTTCTGACCGAGGCCAGTATTTCCACTAAAACTGACCAGTTGCTGGGCCTGAAGGAAAATGTTATCCTGGGACATCTGATTCCCGCCGGTACTGCCTTTAAGCCGTACCTGGGGATCAAAGTCAAACATACCGCCAAGCCGCCGACCCCGGCCGAGCTGGAAACCAAGGACATGGTTGAGAAGGAGGCCGAAGAGGCCCGCGCCGAAAAGGCCGTAAAGGAAGCACTTGGCTTGACGGATTAAAAGATAGGATGATTTTATTTAGCATTACAGCTTGCAGCTTATTTTTATGGAGTTATATATGCCGACCGTAAATCAACTAATTAAAAAAGGACGAAAAAAGGTCATCAAGGCCTCTCGCACCACCGATCTGGATCGTTGCCCACAAAAACGCGGCGTATGTCTCCAGGTCAAGACCCAGACCCCTAAAAAGCCCAACTCTGCTCTGCGGAAGGTTGCCCGGGTACGCCTCAGTAATGGCAAGGAAATTACCGCCTACATCCCAGGCATAGACCATAACCTTCAGGAGCACAGTATTGTCTTGGTCCGTGGTGGCCGTGTACGTGACCTGCCTGGTGTTCGTTATCATATTGTACGGGGTGTGCTCGATACCATGGGTGTGTCCGGCCGCCGCCAAGGCCGCAGTAAATATGGTGCCAAACGTGGTAAGTAGTCGTTTTGGTTTTTTTGTAGGATGGCCTCCGCCAGTGGTGAGCTTGTCGAACCATGCCCATGCGGTTTTCTTAACGCCTAAAACCTAACACTTAACATATATTTTTGGAGTTTGTTGAATAATGGCAAAACGTTTTACGGCTTCCGCCAAACAATTAAGGCCCGATCCCAGATACGAAAGTAAGCTGGTATCCAAATTTGTAAACTGCCTTATGATGCAGGGCAAGAAAAGCGTCGCCCAGAAACTGCTTTACGACGCCATGGACTTGATCGCCAAGCGCAATAAGGATGTTCCCTGCCTGGAGGTTTTCGAGACCGCTGTTAATAACGTCAAACCTTTGATTGAGGTTCGCAGCAAACGTGTCGGTGGCTCCACCTATCAGGTCCCCATGCAGGTCAACCCCAGACGACAGCAGGCCTTGGCGATTCGCTGGATACTTGCTGCTGCTCGCGGCAAGAAAGCCAAACCTATGGCCCAGAAAATAGCTGATGAGCTTATGGCCGCTTATAAGAAGGAAGGGACCGCCATGACGACTCGTGAAAACGTCCATCGCATGGCTGAGGCCAACAAGGCCTTCGCCCACTTTGCCTGGTAATCTTCAGTATGATAAACTGCCGCAATTGGGGACGATCACCCTGATTGTGGCAGTTTTTTAATATCTAAATCCGATAACCACTACCCTATATAAGATTCTCATGGAACTCAGCAAAGTCAGAAACATTGGTATCATGGCTCATATTGATGCCGGCAAAACCACCGTCACCGAACGGGTGCTGTTCTTTACCGGCCGCACCTATAAAATTGGTGAGGTACACGACGGCACCGCGGTAATGGATTATCTTGCTGAGGAACAGCAGCGCGGCATCACTATCACCTCCGCCGCCACAACCTGTCTTTGGAAAGGTTTTACTCTAAATCTCATCGACACCCCCGGCCACGTCGATTTCACCGTTGAAGTCGAGCGATCTTTACGTGTTCTCGATGGTGCCGTCGCCGTTTTTGATGCCAGTGAAGGCGTCCAGGCCCAGTCCGAGACTGTCTGGCACCAGGCGGCTAAATACAATGTGCCTTGCATATGTTTTATCAACAAAATGGATAAAGTCGGGGCCGATTTTGAAATGTCCGTCAATAGTATGCGGGAAAAGCTCCTCGCCAACCCCGTACCAGTTCAGATGCCCATCGGTTCACAGGGGGATTTTCGGGGTTTTGTTGACCTTCTTGATATGAAGATGATTACCTTCGAAGAGCAGAAGGTTGGCACTCGTTTTAAAGAGTTGGATATCCCCCCCGAATTTCTCGAACACGCCCGCCTGGCCCGTCATAAAATGATCGAGATGGCCGCCGAATATGATGATCCTCTCATGGAAAAGTATATCCATGATGTACCTCTCACCCGACAGGATATTGTCAACGGTTTACGGGCTGGCACCATTGCCGGCAAACTCCACCCTACCCTTTGCGGTTCGGCCCTCAAGAGCATCGGCACCCGCAAACTCCTTGACGCCGTGGTGGATTTTCTGCCCAACCCTCTTGATCGTCCACCCGTCATAGGCCATGCACCTGGCAAACCGGACAAAGCTACCCATTTCGATTGTGATCCCAACAGTCCTTTTTTGGGACTGGCTTTCAAGATCACTTCCGATCAACACGGTGACTTGACCTTCACTCGTATATATTCCGGTTCCTTGAAATGTGGCATGCGTGTCTTGAACAGTACCCGCGACCGCAAGGAAAACGTCACCAAGATATGTCGTATGCACGCCAGTGCCCGCAAACAGCTCGAATCCGCCCAGGCTGGTGATATTGTTGCCCTGGTCGGCCTAAAGCACACACTTACCGGCGATACTCTCTGTCTGCCCAAAAATCCGGTCCTCCTGGAGACCATCGAGTTTCCTGAGCCGGTCATGCATTTATCGATCGAGCCTCGCACCATGGGCGAACGCATCAAACTCGCCGAGGCCTTGGACACCCTCAAACGCGAAGACCCTACTTTCCGTTGTGACTATAATGAAGAAACCGGTCAAACTATCATCAGTGGTATGGGCGAGTTACATCTGGAGATCCTCCAGCACAAATTAGTTCGTGATTTGAAAGTCGATGTCCTTATTGGTCGACCCCGAGTGGCCTATAAGGAGACGATTGCCGAACCCGCCCAAGGCCAAGGCAAATTTATCAAACAGACCGGCGGCCGCGGCCAGTACGGCCATGCCGTAATTGAGATTGAACCTTTTAAGCCCGATCACTCTCAGGAGCACATCCAGATTGAGGATAAAGTTGTAGGCGGCGTGATCCCCCGTGAGTACATCTCCTCGGTTATGCAGGGTATCAAATCGGCCGCTGCTTCCGGCGTCTTGGCCGGTTACCCCATGATGGATATCATGGTTCGTATAGTTGACGGTTCCTCTCATCCGGTGGATTCTTCCGATCTTGCTTTTCAACAGGCCGGCAGCCTTGCCTTCGTTGATGCCGTAAAAAAGGCTCATCCGGTTTTGCTCGAACCCATCATGAAATTGCAGGTTGTTACTCCGGAAAATTTTTACGGCGCGGTACAGGGTGATCTGACCCGCAAACGCGCCGTCATCCACAGTACCGAACAGCGCGGCCGTGTCCGCGTTATTAATGCTAACGTCCCTCTTTCTGAGATGTTCGGCTACGCCTCCGATCTTCGCGGCAGCACCCAGGGCCGCGCCGCCTACTCCATGGAGCCCCATGCCTACGCCCCTATGCCCGAACCTCTCGCCCAAAAAGTCATCGATTCCTATTATTAATTCTTTATAGTAAACTTATAACCACGACTTTTAATTTCCGGAATCTGTTAAATGCATTTTTACAATAATTTAGTATTTAGCCGCCGGTTTTTAGAACTGGTTTTTATTAGTATCGTTCTGATCTTTTGCTCCAGAGCTGCTCTGGCTTCTCCGGACTCTCTCAGAGACCAGGCTTTACAGCCACCACCTGTAAATTGCTCACCGGGTTCGAAATATGCAGATGAAAATCGTCATTGGCAGGGCATACCGGGTATTGAAAGATCCAAAAATGGACGACTTTGGGTCCTCTGGTATAGCGGTGGCGAGATAATTCCCCGATTTAAATGTGCCGAAGGTCCCGACAATTATGTTGTACTGGTAACCAGTAATAATAATGGTCAAAGTTGGAGCACGCCTAAGCTTGTAATAGATCCGCCCGGCCCCGTAAGAGCTTTCGATCCGGTATTATGGCATGATCCCCTGGGCAGATTATGGTTGTTTTGGTCCCAAAGTTATGATTGGTTCGACGGCAGAGTCGGCCTATGGTGTATAGTCACGGAAAACTCCGACAGTGAAAATCCCACCTGGTCCCAGCCGCGCCGTCTCTGCAATGGGATTATGATGAATAAACCAATTGTCCTGCACAATGGAGATTGGTTACTCCCCGTAGCCCTCTGGCGCCCGGAGGTAACCTTCAAACGCATAGGTTATATGCATGACGGATCTGATTTGGAAGTTCGTTCGAATGTCTATTGTTCCCAGGATCAGGGTAAAACCTGGTCCCTGCGCGGTGGGGCCAAGTTCCCCCAGAGTAATTGCGATGAAAACATGGTTGTCCTGCGCCGTGACGGCTCTTTGTGGATGCTTGTACGTACTAATTACGGTATTGGCCAGACTTTTTCAAAAGATGCTGGCCTTACCTGGAGCCCCGGCCAGCCAAGTAAGATCAAACACACTGTAGCACGATTTTTTTTCCGTCGGCTGAACTCTGGCAATCTTATTTTGGTAAAACACGGAAAGATTGATCAGAAGACCAAAGGCAGATGCGATTTGATGGCTTTTGTTTCCGATGATGACGGCAAAACCTGGCAGGGGGGGCTGATGCTCGATGATCGTATGGGAGTATCATATCCCGATGGCGTACAGGCCCCCGACGGACGCATATACCTTACTTATGACTACAACCGACATACGGATAAAGAAATTTTAATGGCCGTTATTACCGAAGAGGATATTCTGGCTGGCAAACTGGTAAATAACAATTCTAAACTCAGAATTTTAGTTAATAAAGCAACTGCACCCTTGGACCTGTCCTTAAATGACTCGCCTTCCCGACTGGTAAGTGGCCGGCCTATTCAGGTACAAAACGGACGGGGGCATGGCCTCTTCGCCTTGCCCGGTATTGCCTCCACTCCGCTCGCTGCCGTTAAGTTGGCCGACTCACCCAAAAATCCCGCCTTGCTTCTCGCCTCGGACAGATGGTTTCCCGGTTTGTTCCTCTATCGTGGTTTAGGTTTTACTTCGTCGGGCTCACCCATCTTTTCAAAGCCGGAATCCATCCAGGCCGATTTTCTCGATACCCTTTTCGAAGTTGGTACCGTCTTTCAAAACCCTGCAGGTGAAATCTATGGTATCTGGCGTGTCTCTGGAAAACTTGTGCTTGCTCGTTTGAACCAGAAGCTGCTCAAGTTTGAAAAAATTGCCGCCTCTCCGCTGCCCAAAATACCTCGTTTCCCCATGTCACTCTCTGTCTCCTTGCGTACTGATAATTTGCTTGACGTTTTTTATGGCACCATGGACGCCACCCGCTACAAACCACTTGGTGGCTCTCGCTCGTCCAATTATGTTCCTTATGGCCCCGATGGTATTTGGAGAGGTGGTCTTCCCCATAGTCAGGTTTTTCATTTCACCCTTTCCTTTCCACAAATGCATCTGGCCTCTGAACCTCGCTGTGTCTGTCCCATCCCCCAGGCTGGCCTACTCGGCATCGGCGGCCTTGCCCTTTGGCAGGACAAGGTTGGCTCGATCCTGATTTTTGGTGATAAACTCGGTGTCTTCCATGCTGTAGCCCACGCAACTTCTGATACAATTTCCCCCCGCACCATTCGCATCACTGGCCCCCAAGGCAACATGCTCCGCCATCCGGTCATTATGGCTAACCCCTGCACCTACAACGGTGCCGACGGTTCGCACGGCATCATCGCCGTCGGTGAAGGTGAAATCAATTATTACCGCCATATCTCAACTGATCTGGATAAAAACAAAATCACTTTTTCTCTCGCTCAGCCCGTTTTCCAAAAACCTGCCGATCTCTACGACGGCTCTCTTATTGTCCCCAGTGTTGCCGACTGGAACGGCGACGGCAACTTGGACATCATTGCCGGCAATTCCCAGGGCTACCTTGTGTTTTTTGAAAACCTTGGTGACAATCAGCGCCCCAGCTTTGCTTCCGCCCAACGTCTCTCGGCCGGCGGCGAGCTCATCCAGATTCAGGCCGGTTATCGCGGTAGCATCCAGGGTCCTGGCGAAGCCCGCTGGGGCTACACATCTACTACCGTTGTCGATTGGAACCGCGACGGCCTACCCGACATCCTCTGCACCGACATCCGGGGTATCCACAACGTCTATCTCAATATCGGTACTACCCAAAAACCAAAGCTCGCCCTGCCCAAACCCCTCTATCTTGAAGGGCTCGAAATGCATGGTACCTGGCGGACCAAGCCGGCAGTGTATTCCGATGGTAACACCCGTTACTATATTACCCTTGATGATCAGGACAGCTTTCATCGCTATCGTCAGCTTGATGATTTCAATCTGGCAGACGTCGGCCCTCTTCATTTAACAGACGGTCGAAGAATCTACTCTAACTATCTCAAGGCCGGCGGTACTGGTCGGATGAAGTTCGAATGTGTAGATTGGGACCGAGATGGTGCCCTCGACCTCCTCGTCGGCACTCCCCGCTGCGGCTCCGTCCCGGACCCTAACTCAGGGATCCCCTGGGCCTATGAAGATCACGCCGCCGCCGTCCTTATGCTCCGTAACATCGGCACTAACACCGACCCTATCTACGAATTCCCCCGGTCCCTGCACTTTCATGGCAAGCGCGTCCTGCTGGGCCAACATGCCTGTTCCCCCTCTGTTGCTTTCTTTGACCCTCAGCGTCCAGATCTTATCGTTGGCACCGAACAGGGCCGTCTGCTATACTATGCCCACGATGATGTAACGTGGAAGTAGTAAAAGGAGTATCTCTGTAATGCAGGCCAACCCTTTTCTCGGAGTAACCTTTCACTCTATCGGTGCCTTGTCCGCCGCAAGCTGTTACACCCCGCAGAAAAAGACAAAGCAGTGGGCTTGGGAGATATATTGGGTCACCCAGGCCACCTTCGGCTGGGCCATCATCCCAATCATTGGCGCCCTGCTTACCATTCCGGATTATTTCTCCGTTTTGGCTCATTGCCCCACCGATGTTATGCTCCGTTCTTTTATCCTGGGTTTCATTTACGGTTTTGGCGGCCTGACCTTCGGCTTAGGCATTCGCTATATTGGCTTTTCGCTCAACTACACAATTGCTATTGGTATATCTGCCGGCCTGGGCACCTTGGCCCCGCTTATTTGGCATCCCAACAAGGGCTTCGTACTTGAAATTGTCGATAAGTTCAGTACCACACCCGGCCTGATAGTTTTAGCTGGTATTATCCTTTCATTGCTCGGTATTGTTTTTTGCGGTTGGGCTGGTGCCCTGCGTGAACGCACCGGAAACGCCTCCCCTTCGGCCTTTTCATTTAAGAAAGGTGTACCTTTAGCTGCTATGGCCGGCTTACTCTCGGCCGTATTTAATTATTCGCTTCTTGCCGGCGGCCCCTTGGAGCAGGCCGCTATGGATGCCGGTGCCCCTGAGCTGCTCAAATTGAACGCCGTTTTACCTTTTGCCTGCGGCGGTGCCTGGGCCACGAATGTCCTCTTGTGTGCCCTGCTGATCATCAGGAACCGAACCGGTTCGCAATTAGTTCGTCTGGACCCGGCCGGCAACGGCAAACTGTGGTTTTATTACCTCATGTCACTGGCCAGCGGACTGTTTTGGTATTTCCAGTTCTTTTTCTATGGCATCGGCCACACCCATCTGGGCCGCAAATATGGTTTTACTAGTTGGGCCATACACATGGCCCTCTTGATCCTGTTTAGTAATTTGTACGGCAAAATTTTTAAGGAATGGGAAGGCGCCAGCAAACTACCCCGCAAAATTGTCCATCTCGGTATGCTTTTGATCGTCATCGCCACCTCGATCATAACCTACGGCAACTATCTGGGCGAAAAGGAACAAAAACCAATCAAGGCCTTTTGTATAGATTTTAATTGGGGACCCGGCGGCCCCAACGGTTTTGCTGAACCGGGCCTATGGGCCGATGCCGATCCCAATGCCCATGTCAACTGGTACAAGGGCCTGGGCGCCAATGTAATTCAGACTTTCTGCGTTTCCTGTAACGGCTACGCCTGGTACAAAGATGGTGTCGTACCCGAACAGCCCGGCCTCAAGCATAATTTTCTCAAAGACATGGCCCGCCTGGGTCATAACGAAGGAATGATGGTCATGGGTTATTTCTGTGTCGGCGCCAACACCCGCTGGGGACAGTTACATCCCGAAGAAAGTTACGGCATCCCTTCCGACGGCCATATCCCTCTTACCAAAAAATATAACGATTACCTTTGCACCGCGGTAAAAGATTCCCTCCAAAAAACTGACATCGACGGCTTTATGCTCGACTGGTTCTTTCACGGCCCGATTCATAACACCAAAATAAAATGGCTCGATTGTGAGCGCCAAATGTGGACCGAGCTCATGGACATTCCCTTCCCCGGCAAGGATAAAGTCACCCCAGACCAGACAATAGAGTTTGCCCGCCGTTCCGTAGCTCGTTGTTGGCAGCAGGTCAGAACTGCTGCCAAGTCTGTCAAGCCTGACTGTATAATCTGGCTCACCTGTTTCGATCTGAACCACCCCCAATCCTGCGACAGCGCTCTTCTCCGGGAAGCTGACTGGCTCATGAATGAAGGCGGCACGGTCCAGGAGCTCAAGGAAATTCAAGAAAAGCTCGGCCGAGGAAATCTGATCAATTGCCTCGCCGCCTGGAACAAGGCCGACGCCAAAACGGTTGTGCCCGATTCGTTGGCCGCCGGCTTCGGCCTTTATGGCTTTACCAAACCGGTCCAAGGTTCTTTGTTACCTGACATCGACGATTATTATTTGGCCAAAGACCTTGCTGAATTGACCGGCAAAGATGAACTCAATATCGCCATCCTCGCCCGAACCTATCGCAACCTGCCCTTACCCTCCGATTAATCAACTCTTACCCATACTTTTCTTTTTCTCATTGTTTATTTTGAATTACGGAATAAAAGCTAACTCAAAACGGGCAATCGCGTATTGTGGAATTTATTGACTCCGTGAAAGTTTTTTGGTAAAATAAAACACGTGATTTGGAGAAAATAGAGAAAATAATCATTTAGTGGGTAATCTCAGGTCAAATCACAATCCAGAAATCTATTTTTGCTGAAAAGGTTACTTATGAAAGATATCAAAAAAATTGCGCTACCAATCATTTTTGTTTTTGTGTTCATCGGTTTATCGTCATCGGCGTGGTGCGAAACCCAGATCGGTGGTGTCATCTCGAGCGACACTGTATGGAACCAGGCTGGCAGCCCTTATGTAGTTACCGCAAGCATCATAATTGGTAATGGTGCTACTCTGGAGATAGAGCCGAACGTAGTTGTAAAAATCGATCCAGGATTATCTATTATAGTGGGTTCTGCCAACGAGGGGGAAGGTACGCTTATTGCGAAAGGGCAGGCGGGCCACCCCGTTACTTTTACATCCAATGCTACATCTCCAAGTCCGGGCGACTGGAGCCATATCCATTTTACAGACTATGCCAATTCATCCGTTATTTTCACACCATACGATGAATATGAACAACCCTTAGCCCCGTATTACTTCGCTGGCTCTCTGCTTGAACACGTAGTCATTGAATACGGCGGATATGGCGACTTTGCTGCCCTGTTTATTGAAAATTCCGGCGTCTATATCAACAACTGCTGCATAAAAAACAATGCCGCATTCGCCCTCCAGATCAATAACTCAATCGGCGCTCGCGACCTGATCCAACACATTGATTTCCCGATGATTAGAGACTGCGACATCTCAAACAACTACGGCGGATTATACCTCCATGACATTGAGAACTATTCCATCACCTCAAACCATATACATAACAATCAGGGGCCCGGTATCCTCCTTGAATCGGGTTCCTGGAACTTGATTCAAGGTAACACCATCAATAACAACCAATACCCGCTGCAACATTGGAATATCGACTATAATACAGGAGGTCTGCTGATTCAGTCGGGCAATTATAACGATATTATCGGCAATATAATTTGCCATAACGCCTCTTTCCAAAACGGAGGAGGTATTGGTGTCTATTCCGGCTATGAAAATAATATTGGAGGAAATATTGTCTGCAATAATTCGGCTCTTACTAACGGAGGTGGAATTTATAACTATTCCTCCAATGATTTTGCCGATAATTTTATCTGCGGCAATATCGCCAGCGAAAACGGCGGCGGGGTATCGACTGGCGGTGGAACCTTTATCGGAAACTACATAGAGAAAAATTCTGCAAAAAACGGCGGTGGAATTGCCGCTGCATATTCTGCAACTTTCGAAGAAAACGTCATACGGCACAACAACGCTGATTTTGAAGGAGGCGCCGCTTATTTTTCCGGAGCAGTGATCTTAACCAACAACTGGTTCACCAATAACTACAGGAAGCAGGGGCAAACCGGCGGCATTTTTGTCGCATCCGATGCTTCACTGATACGGATAGCAGGCGACCCCAACGAAAACAGCTTCAATCGTATTTGGCAAAACGATGGTATTCAGCTTTATAACGATTGTCCTTTCATAGGTGACAACAATCTCCAGGCCCAATACATTTGCTGGGGCACCGACGATTACAACACTATAGAAGACGGCATCTTTGACTTTTATAAGGATTCCACCCATGCCTTCATTTATTGGCAGACTTATATTAACTGCCAAACTGATGTGCCCGATCCCTGCGGTTTCACTTGCCCGTCCGGACTCAATGGCTTTGGGGGCGGCTACGGCTCTGTCGATTCCCCCTACCTTATCTACACCGCCGAGCAACTACAAAACATCGGCAATTTCCACTTCGACTGGGATAAGCATTTCAAACTCATGGCCGACATTGACCTGGGCGAACTGGGCCCGGTCAACTTCAACATCATTGGCGGCCCACCCGTTGATGACCCGGTAAGCCCGGGAAAAGCATTTTCCGGAACCTTCGACGGCAACGGACATGTCATCTCCAATTTGCAAATTGTCACGACGGATTTGTCCGATATTGGATTATTTGGTTTTGTTAACGGCGGGATAATTCAAAACCTGGGTCTGATATCTCCCTATGTGGATGCCGGAGGAGGTAGGAATGTGGGAGCCCTGGTCGGCTATGCAATTAATGATACGACCATCGAAAACTGTTGGGTAGAGGGTGGAACGCTCGCCAATGCCGAATGGTCGATAGGCGGCCTGGCGGGAATCATCGACGGAACCATAACCAATTGCCATACTAGTTGTAACGTCAGCGGCGACACTTCGGTAGGCGGCCTGGTAGGTGGCTTTCACGGCACCGACGCCGTTATCTCCGATTGTTATGCCTCCGGTGACGTGCAGGGAACCGGCACCTATCTCGGCGGTCTGGTGGGCCATGGCGGATACGCCGGTAGTGAAATCAGAGACTGCTATGCCAACGGTAATGTCGAAGGCTTTGAACATGTGGGCGGCTTGGTGGGAGCTGAAGCCGGCTGTTATATCCATGGTTGTCATGCCTCTGGAATCGTTAAGGGCCAGCAATGGGTGGGAGGATTAGTAGGATCAAGTTACATTCTGGAAGCCTGCTACGCTACCGGAGATGTTTATGGATTTGGGTACGTTGGCGGCTTGGTGGGCAGTGGGCGTAGTTTATACGATTGTTTTGCCGCCGGTGACATATATGTTATCGCCGGTCTTGCCGGCTCACCGGGAAACTTCGGTGGATTGGCAGGGATCGCCAATGATGAAATCGCTGGATGTTTCGCCACCGGAAACGTCAACCCGGATCACACTCCTAACGCCGAAGACGTAGGCGGATTAATCGGAGAAAACAGCGCTATAATTTCCGACTGTTACGCTCGCGGAAGCACCTTCGGCCACCGAGATATCGGCGGACTAATAGGCTCTAACCATAATGCTGTTTTCCGATGCTACGCCACCGGAAACATTTCCGGCGACGAACAGTGGGACCAGTATGCTGGAATTGCCGGCTACGAACAAACCTGGGGCCAGGAAATCAATAATTGCTTCTGGGACACCCAAACCACCAACATGACCACCAGCAAAGGGGGTACTGGAAAAAACACAGTCCTGATGTATAACCAAAATACTTACCTGGCCGCCGGCTGGGATTTCGCCGACGAAAATACTAACGGCACAGACGATACCTGGACCATGCCCCCTGGCGATTACCCACATCTGGCTTGGGAGACAGAGCAATACAGCATCGCATCGTGTCAGCTCACTGTTATTGTAACGGACGGTGACGGAGATGTGATACCGGCAATGGATTACTATACCCAGGCAAGCACAGCCACTGTGACTGCGGTGCCGGCGCCTGGATGGCGGGTGAAGTCATGGAACAATACTAACAATGACAGTTCTACCTTAAAGACAAATTCAGTACTTATGGACGATAGTAAGCAGGTCAGTGTAGCTTTCGAGCAAGTGCCTCCCATTGCTATGCAAATACGTAACTGTATCGTAATACCTGCTGCGATGGCGCCGAACGGTATGTTTCTTGTGTCCGGGTCTATACCTGATTGTCCCGGCGATTTGGGTTGGTCCAAGCAGGTACAATTTAATTTTGGCCCCTACGAAGAAACTATTTCTGATTTTGTCCAGTTTGGCAGCACCTATCTTTATAGCGGCACTGGCACCGGTATATCACTTATGTTGCTCAACCTGAACCAGGGCAGCTTTATGATCATGGGCCGCAGTGTCGATCTGACCGGCCTGAGTAATCCCATACCGGTGGAAGTAAAGTTTATAGATTATGCCGGAACCAATTCTTACACGGCTCGCAATCTCTCCCTGAGATTTATGAGCGGCTTTGCCGATTTTCTGCGCATTGATTACGCTTTGGCCACGATAAATTCGCTGTCAGTCCGTGGAGGCATTGCCCTCGCTAACCCCGAAACTGATCTGAATGACCACGAGATTACCATTAGCTGGGGACTGCAGCTGTTCACTATCCCTGCTGGCCTGTTTAGAGAAATAGGTACCATGTATCTCTATTCAGACCCTTTAGGCGCTAACGGTAATATCTCCTTTGCCCTGTTCGACTTAAACCGCTGCACTTTTACTATAATGATCCGCAATGCCGCCATCGACCAACATTCCGGTACTGTTCCTTTCCGCCTTCAATTCGGATCTTTCGACCAGACTGCCAATTACAGTTTTTAACTCCTACCCTCTATAGCATATGTTCTATATTCCTCAGTTGGGTAGTTTGGTAGTTGGGTAGGATGGGCTCCGCCTGTGGTGAGCTTGTCGAACCAAGCCCATGCGGTTCTTCAGTTTACTATTTTTGTATTTTTCCTTTTAGTGAACTGTTTTTTCTGGCAGTTTGACGGCGGACGAATTATAATCACCTCTGTTCGTATATTCCATTGCAATACTTGGTTTCGGCAGTGTTTGTGGTTTGGTAAACACTCTCTTAAAGTTTGACACATATACCATTGATAGTTTGGAGTAAAAAGGGCAACTCGTATGGATATGTTAATATATGCAATTTATATAGTTGGTTTTTTGGTCGTATTCAAGCTCCTTATTTACGGCTTACTGGTTAAAGCTTTGCTTGGCATAAGATTAAAAAAAGGTGATTGTCACCTGCATGATATAAGTGACATACCGCTTCATTTGAGAAATTTGTTTAATGTGTATGCTGACAAGTTGATTGGCCTTGGCTTTATTTTTTCTCACTGTCAGTTAATTGATGAATATGTCGTAACTGCATATTCTAAAAAATGGAATGTGGTTTACTTCAATTCCGCCGAACAATGTTATGCTAATATTAGCATTTCTCCCCTGCCGGACTGCAATTCTCCGGTCAAGGTTGAGTTTGTAACTTTTTTTGCTGATGGCAGCAAACTACTTACCATAAATGGCATGATCCATGATATTATTGACACTATCCCCCATACTATTTTGATTGATCCCTATGCCGAAAGCCTGGAAATACAATTTCAAACGCATGTCGAGCAACTGTCTCGGCTCCGGCCGGTGAAAACTCTGATAGAAGTTGACCCGGACGCATATGTTGCGGATGAAAAGAAAACTATAGATGACTACCTCAACAGTTTGGAAGCCAAAGGTTTTGTCAAAAAGACACTGGATAGCTACTACCGTTTGTGTTTAATCCCCGCCCTGCGCCATGGGATTAAATCCCTCATGGGGTTGAAAAAATTAAAATCCCTGCAGGCCAAAACACGTAAATTGGCACAATTACAAATTACCACCCCGGCCGAAGTACCTGTTGAGGTTGAGGTGGAAGCTTTCTCAAGAATGCGAGACCTGCAAAAGTCTAGAAATACGGGATATATTGGGAAAATCACAGTCCTTTTAATTAGCCTCCTATTGTTTATGTTAGCTTTTGGTATCTCCTTTTCTATGGACATTGTCTTTGCCCTTGTTTGTATCATATTCATTCATGAATTGGGGCATTACCTGGCCATGCGCTTGTTTAAATACCAGGATGTGCAGGTCCTGTTTATTCCTTTTTTCGGCGGAGCGACCTTAGGACAGGCAAGACAAGCTACCGCTCTGCAAAGAGTTATTGTTTATCTGTTGGGACCGGCTCCTGGTCTTATTATCGGTACCATCTGTATTTGGCTGTATCTTATTTATAACCTGGAGTTGCTGCGAGATTTCGGCTCTTTAATGTTGATTCTGAATTATATTAACCTCCTTCCGATTGTGCCTCTGGATGGCGGCAGAATTTTTGAGTTAATATTATTCTCAAGATATAGTTTCTTGAAAACTGTCTTTTTGCTTTTGAGCATGGTCATCCTGGCCGTCGCTGGCGTAAGTTTGCACGAACCGATATTGTTGATGATTCCCTTCCTTTTATTTATCAGTCTTCGTATGCAAATCTTGCAGAATCGCGCTCTTACGAGACTCAACAAAATAATTAAAGCTGATAACCTTGAAATCAATGAAGCAGATGTTGCTCCCGTCATTTTCACCCTGTTAAGACAAAAACCGTTTGACAAATTAGCCTTTGCTCAAAAATATCAAATAGCTCAACATCTGTTAAGTAATGCTTTGAAAATCCAGCCCACTTTGGGCTCAACGCTGCTTTCGCTGTTTATGTATGTCATTGTGTTTCTACTACCGATATTTGTTACCATAGGATTTACAATTACATTTGCTTTGGCCGGTTCCGGCTCTGATTATACCCAGGGTGTTATCAGCTTCTATCCCTCACCTGACGCCCAAAAAGTACTGGTTACAACTATGAGAGGACCGTTTACTCCTCAAAGCTATGTTCTGGATGAGAACGGCAACTTGATAACTAAGGTCGGTCGTAGTTCCGGTTTTCTAAATCCGAATCTAATCTGGCAACCGGGTCGGCAGTATGATTGTATTTTGTACCGGGAAGAGGAACACACTTTTCCTCATAGTGAATTGGCTGTCTATAATACCCCCATGATCCTTTTTGATATTAAAAATAATACAAAGACGATTATAAAACGCCCTTGCCCTGATATAGACGATTGTCATTTTATTTACCGGCATTGGAGTGATGATGGTAACTTCCTCTATGGTACGAAATCCCTCAAATCCGGGGATATGTGGCGCATCTCCTCTATTTTTAAACAGGATATCGCTGCCGGTTCCACCTCTGATCTGGAAATTGCCCCGGCTGATTCTGACAAAAAAATATCCCCCCTGTATTTTGCCCACAACAAGGTAATCTTGCCGGATAGTATGGAGGAGAATCAGACTGATAAGACTTTTAGGATTGTTGATTTGGATCGCCTTGAAAGTAAATCAATCCAGTTGCCTTCTGATATAATTAGGTGGCACTTAACCCCGGACGGTAAAACCCTGATTGCGTTACAGAAAATAATTAATGAAAAGACGGTAAACCACCGGCTTCTTTCAATAAATCTGTACACCGGTACTAAGAAAATACTGTTGGCCGGTAATATTCTTCCCCAGTTCAGTTCCGACCCCAATTCCTTGGACAATCAATCATATGTCTCGATCGAACTTTCTCCATTGGGACAATGGCTTCTATGTACTGCCGAAAAACACGATCACAAAACAATAAGGTGGCTGATTAGTATAAATGAGGGTACCTGTCACAAACTCTTGGATTATGACAGTAACCATACCTATGCAGGCATCGTCTTTTCCCAACATGAAACCAGATTGTGTGCTGTTTATTCCTCGTATCTTGAGGGTGATGATGAAATCCCTGATGAAAGCAATCCGGGCTGGATTATTGTCTATGACATTAATAATACCGAACCTAAACAGATAAATCGTATTGAATGCCGTCAACACTGGTATGGCTTTGAATTTTTTGGCGACGATTATCTCTTATGTATTGAGAGTTCCCCCGATTCCTCCTGGCTTAAAAACAAAAGTGAACTTTGGAAAATTAATGTTACCACTGGCAGCCCCCAACTTTTTTCCCCTTCGACAAACCAGAAATAATAATCTGCGTCCATTTATCCACCGTGGCTTTAGCGAAGGTGGATCTGCGTTAATCCGCGGTTACTCTTTGTTCCCTTTGTGCCCTTCTGTTTAATGATTTTGTCTTTGGCCTTAAGCCTTTTTGCTATTGAGAAAGTAGGGCGGGCCGTGCCCGCCGATTATTCTGATTCCTGTCTCCTGTCTCCTGTCTCCTGACTCCTATTTCTTTCCCATTCCGTATTGCGTATTACGTATTTTGTATTTCGTATTTATCATTCTATGGGGTGGCATGATTTCGCAATGCGTAAGCATTTAGCCCCTGATGAAAAATTAGGGGGCTCTTATTACTGGCTACGGTCCACAGTTTCCTATCTCCTTATCTCCTATCCCCCCCTATTTCCCTGAAATGTTGAATATCAATCTCTCTTTGCCTTCAGCGGCTTTTTGGTTTGTATTGTATTTTTGTACATCTCCATGATTTCATCTGCCGAGAGCGCTCGTGCGTAGAAGGCAAAGTCGTCCATATTACCAATATAATGTTCGCCACTGGAGAATAAGGGATTGAATCCAATCCCGATAGTGATGCTGCCGGAGAGGATGTGTTGGCGCACGCCGGCGCTCTGCGCTGGCATACCATTAATATAAAGAGTCAACTTAGTTTTGTCCTTAACAGCAGCAATATGGACCCATTCCCCGTTTTGTAAAGGCGCCCCCCGAGTGCTACAGCCACCTTTGGGATTCTCGATGCGGGCGAAGATATTGCTGCCTTCCAGGGTTACGCGTAGGGGGTCATCTCCGTTTTTGCACCAAGCGGAAAATACCTGTTGGAGTCCCCGGGTCGGTAATCCTTTGGGACAAATCCACGCTGCGAAAGAGTAATCTTCTTTGGGGAAGAAGGGAAGTGTGTAACGCAATTCGCTCTTTCTCCCGTCGAAGGCCGCGGCGGCATTTTTTCTGCCCATGCGGTCAGCGACAAAACCCAATCCTTGCTGGTGCTCGCACACACCGTAGCTTGGGGTTCCGTTGCTGTTGAGTGACGACGCGGCCATGAGGCCGTCTTCGCGGAGTGAGAGAAAAGGTTGCACCTGATTTGAATCGATGCGAATTACGCGGGGGCCGCCTTTGTTCTCAGTTGTACCTCCTTTACTCACTGCCAGCACCTTCCAGTAGTAGGTACCCTCTTGCTCCAGTCCTTCCTTCACGATGACATAGGGGGTGTCAATGTCTTGCCGGTGCACGACAACATCTTTGAAGTTACGGTCTTTCGCTACAAGTAATTCAAGCTTGTATTCCGGTTTCCCCATCAAGTCCCAACAGAACAGCACCGAACCCGGCGCACCTGCGGCGTTGTCTTTGGGAATTTTGAGTGTTACAGCCGGCGGCGGCACATGGGCGGCTGGCAACCACGCAATGTAATCCGTTCCGTGCGCGCCGGCATTGGCAAAGTCACAGAGAACGAGGCTGGTGCCGTCGTCTGCTTTGCATTTCCACAAACCCAACGGTGGGAAATGGCCGGGTGCACGCTCCATTTCGACCGGGATGGGTTCAAGCTGAACGTTCACCATGTCGATGGCGGGCAGACCGGCCGTCTCGATGTTGTTATAGAAAGCATCGAAGGCCAATAGCACCGGGCCTTTATACAATGCTGCATGTGCATGGCGTTCCCCCTGTCCCGTCCAACAGCGTGGCGTCATATCAAAAAGCATTTGGACCTCGTCGCCTTTCTTCCAGATGCGTTTGATGTCAAGATACGTGCCTGGCTTTGGGGTGGTCCCGGCTCTTTTGCCGTTAATTGTTACAGTAGTTTCCTTCGACCATGCCGGAATCCGAAAACGGATCGCAAACTCTGATTGCTTTTCGGGTTCTACAGCGAGTGCAACGGTGCCATCCACAGGATAACGCGTTTCCTGCGCTATCGTCAGCTTTTCGCCGTTGCCGCGCAGCAATTTAAACTTGCCGGGCCCGTAAAAATTGACGACGACGTTTTTACCTTGCTCTAAGACGGCCCACTCGCTCAACATGCCCAGGCCACGCGGCGCGTTGACAGAACAGCAATTCAACTCCGGAGTGCCGGGGCGGTACTGAAAATTGATATGGTGAAATGAGGGGATGCGGATGCCGTCTATGGGTGTGTTGTACGTCCACCAACTGCCCGACGGATGCTGGGCGCCCAAGACCTGGTTCCATGTCGTCAATTCGAGTTCGTCGGCCACGGTCGAATCACCAGTCAATTTTAACACATCTATAGTGAGCGCTTCCCAGGCCACCGAGCAGCATGTCTCAATGGCGCCCTTATCATACACGTTGCCGTGTGCGCTCTCATTTGTTGAGAAGGCGCCGGATGGATGTCGGTCGAAATCGCGCAGGCTATTCCATAGATTCACGACCGCCTGTTTGTAGGGTTCTTTACCGGTGATGCGATACAGCTCTAGCAGCCCCTGGATAATGTGGAGGCTTTCCCAACGCGTACCGCCGCCGGGGAGTTTGTAGTATGGCACCCCTTTGACTCCTTGGCGTAACCAGTCGCCATCTGTCTTCATGTCCTCTTCGATGCGGAACATAAGGGTTAGGTAGCGTTTGGTTCCCGTACGGCGGTAGAGCTCGCCGATGACGTGCAAAACGGCCAGGTTAATTTGCGGTGCGCCCGCCTGAACCGGTCGTCGGTTGCCGTCAACATAGATGTTACAGATACAGTCGGCCGCACGCACGGCGCACTTGTAGGTGGCGGAATCGCCGGTCAAGTCGTGCCACATAAGCAATCCGAGCATACAGTGGTAGTGGCCCCAAAGGTCCCAATGACCCAGGAGCCGTTCATGCTTAGGCCAGGGGCCCAGATAGCCGTCCTTGGCCTGGCTTTCAACCAGTTGCTTCACAAAACTAGCAAGGTCTTCTTTCAGTTTAGAGGATTCCGACATTCGGCAGGCCTGTACGCTTGAGATGAGGTATTTGCCCGCGAACTCGCCCGCCCAAGGCACGGGTTTTTTGTAGGGTAGATGCCGATCCCTCCGCCGGAACATCTCAATGAGTCCCGGGTTTGTGTCCGGCGTCCGCAACAGCCAGTTTTCCACGTTGGCTTCAACGCGCCGTCCGACTTCACCCTCGAAACGCCATTGCGCGCTGTTGATGCTTCGCATACTTAAGCGCCCTTTCTCAAGAGGTGCAGTCTGGGCCGACCCAGATACTTGTATGATGACCGCAATGGAGATAGTCCTGACTACAAGTCTTATTGACCGCATATTATTAACCTCCACAAAAACCCTGACTTGTAACTCTTTAATACTAATCTAGTTGCCGGCTTCCGCCGAAGGAGAAGCTACGGCTTAAGTGAACTCGTCGAATTCCGGCGGCGAGTACGTAAGTAAATCGATACTATCAACATTACCTGAAATAGTAAATATATAACTCAAACTCTCGAGGGAAAATAGGGGACGTTGGGGCCGGTGGCGTTTGTTCCGCTGGGTGATAAAAGGTACTATGCCTACGCGAGCGGCGGCGGTATAATCTACCAGTCGTCGAAAGGTGAAAAGATAGGCATGTTTAAGGCATATATGATAGGATTGCCCAGCAAGGTCTCCAGATATGTGCATCTGGGCATGTGGTATCTGCTGGCGCTTATTGCCCTGCTGCCGGTATTGCTGATGCTGATTGCCCGGCTGCGGAAAGGCTCACGCAGTTACCGTCCGCGTTTTGGTTTGGGTACCCGAATTCTGAGTATCCTCCTGGCATTCCTGTTTATTATAACTCCCTCCATTCTGCAGCAGGTAGTGCAGGCATCTTCGCAGTATAGCCAGGTAAGCACCACCGACTGGGCAACTCATACATACATCGAATATACTTACGATGATAATGGCTCATGTATCTCCAAGACGACTAAGAATTCCAGCAACGCCGAAGTCGAGTCGGTTGCTTATGAATATAATCTCCAGAACAGACTTTTCAGGGTTACGACCGACCCAATCTCCGACAATACGGTTTACGTAACGGAATATACTTATAATATTGCCGGTAACCGGGTACAATCATACAGCTATGATATGCCTCGCGACGGCGGACCACACAGTAATGAAGTGACCACTTCCTATCTCATTGATGCTTATAATCACACCGGTTATGCCCAGGTTCTCGAGGAATATGATGGTACCAACAGCATTACTTACACTATCGGCGATGATATCGTCAGCCAATCGCGCTATAATGGCTCGACCGCTACGGTAAGACATTATCTCTACGATGGCCAGGGTAGTACGCGACAATTAACCGACAATAGCGGCGCTTTGGCAACCGATCAATCCTTCAGCTACGATGGTTACGGTGTGATGGTTGGCTATAGCGGCACCCCGCAGACAAATCTGCTTTACACGGGTGAATATTATGACTCGAACTTAAAGCAGTACAATCTCCGCGCCCGGTATTACAACCCCTCCAACGGCCGCTTCAACCGTATGGACGATTATTCCGGAAACATGCAAGACCCGCAGTCGCTGCATAAATACCTGTATGCTCATGCAAACCCCTGCAACTACATTGATCCATCCGGAATGTTTACTCTATTAGGTTTTAACGTTACCAATTTTATAAGAAATCATCTAATGCTTATTATTCTAGGTACAGTTTTGGCTGCCTTAGCATCTGTAAAGCTTTACATTGAATGCGGAATGAAAAAGAATATTTTCAAAGAACCTTATATAGGTTATATTAAGGATTCAGCAAGAAGGAATCGTTTAAAACCAACCCTTGTAGCCGCAATAATTTCTGCTGAGATATCTGATCTTAATGGGTGGGATCTTGATGATGTGTCAGGAGCAAAAAGAGGCAAAGATAGATCGATAGGTATTGGACAAATTAAAGTGAGTACGGCGTTAAAATATAATTTAGTGGATACACAAAACAGAAAAGAGATAATCAAAAGATTGCAAGATCCCAAAATGAACATAGAAGCCGTTGCGAGGTACCTCCGAATTGTAGCAGATTTAGCACCTCAACCAATTTCATTAAATATAGGTTTTCTTGATGTGGATTACCAGCTAGATGGTGATCAATGGGACTATAGTAATGATTGGACTATATATTATATTGCTTCGGAATACACATCATTACCATGGGACGGCCGTTATGTAGATTGGGGATACACAGTGACGGAACACTATCGAAAAATAGAAAAGAAACATATGTTCTAACGTGGACATTCATTTATTAATATAGGATAAAGTATGAAAAAAATTACAATAATGTGCTTTACGTTTTCTGCAATATGCTTAATCGCACTATTTTCTCTTCCCGAATTAAAGTTATATGATGGAAGCCATTATGAACTTGTGCGAACATCTTATCTTTTATTGGGTATTTTTCATTTTGCGACGCTTGTGTGTCCGTTTATATTTTGGGTTATGCAAAAGATAAAAAATAAATTATCAGCAAGCATAATAATACAAATTGCAATATTGATCTTAATTTTGATTTTATGGTATATATTAATTGTGCAACCAGCAATCTCTACCTTTCTACGATACAAAGTAACTACATTTGATTAATCAGTTTATGGAAAAATAGGTGTACTGGTCCAGCGAATTCGAGGAGGTAAAGACAGAGGCCCAGGAAAGCTCCAATTCGGAATATTCGACTGTTTATACCTACGACTTGGTAGGTAACAGGCTGACCAGAACAGTTTATGTTGGTGCGGAAAATGTGGCCACAACATATGCCTATGATCCCTGTACTGACCGTCTGCTTTCGGAAGTACACACGGGCCCGTCGGCAGCTATTCCGCTGGGTAATGATAGTATATATGTTTATGCCGACAGTAGCGGTGGTTTTCGATATCAGCATCACAGCAAACCTATCAGCCAAATCCAGGCATTTTTCATGGGGATACCCTCCCGTTGGTCTGGCTACGGCTATTATGGAGCTTTAATATGTTTGGGGCTGTCGTTCTTTATGCCGATGCTGTTGCGATTTGGTAAAAGCCTACTTAGTAAAGAAAAATTAGACTACCGTCCCCGTTCCCGCTACGGACTGTTCACCCGCTGCGTGGCCTTATTGATGGCCGGAATATTCCTGATCGGTGTAGATAGTGTCCGCAACCTTGCCGAAGGGACCGTAAGCTACAGCCAGCTCTCCACTCTCCAGTGGGCCAAAGGCGGCACAACGATCACCTATGACTATGACGACAATGGCTCCCTGATAAGCAAAGTCAGTACCGGCACAACGACGGAAACCGTAACCTACAAATACAACCTGCAGAACCGTTTGCAGCGTGTTGAAACTACCCCCTCAGGTGGGCCGACCCAGGTTGTGGAATACGTTTATAACGATGCCGGCATTCGGGTACAGAAGATTGAGGACCCGGAAGGTACTCCCATTGTCACTACGTATTTGGTTGATTCCTATAATCCCACCGGCTACGCGCAGGTAATCGAGGAAATCACAGATGACGACGGCA
>Ga0272443_10000307_pt1 | contig 93482 bp, 84 predicted proteins | sample SSMAcet12_FD_193581 | JGI IMG/M metagenome (GOLD analysis project Ga0272443, IMG submission 193581) | Marine sediment archaeal communities from Little Sippewissett salt marsh, Falmouth, MA, United States - SSM-Acet-12 | ecosystem: Environmental > Aquatic > Marine > Wetlands > Sediment ...
TCCTTCACCATTTACCGCTGGGATATCAACATCCGCATGTCTACCATCATCGGCTTCGTCGGCGGCGGCGGCATCGGCTTCCTGCTCTCGCAGTGGATCCGATTGCTTGACTACCGTTCGGCGGGTATCGCAGTCTGGTTTATCGCCATCACCGTCGCCATTCTGGACAATGTGAGCGCAAACATCCGCGAACGCTTTGTCTAGGCTGCACCAACGCTGAACATGAAGACCTGCCCTGAAAACCAGGGCAGGTCCGTTTTGTTAAGAAAACCCCGTTGCACGTTCATGTGGAGATGCTACAATATCCCGCATGGACGACCCGGTCCTGCTGCTCAACGCCAATTATCAACCGCTTGCCGTCCACACCACGCGACGGGCAATCGGATTGATGCTGGATGAAAAGGCTGTGCTCATCCTCAACGGTCGCGGCTTCATCCGCACTGTCCGCGCGCGTTACCCCAAACCCTCCATCATCCGCCTCAACCATATGATCAACATCCCCCGCCCCCACGTCCGGTTCACCCGCCAGGAAATCTTCAGACGTGATGGATACACCTGCCAGTACTGCGGCAGGAAGGGTGGAAAACTCACGCTAGATCATGTTGTGCCAAGACGTCTCAACGGGCTTTCAACGTGGACGAACATCGTCACCGCGTGTCCCGCGTGCAATCGCAGGAAAGGCGGACGCACCCTCGCTCAGGCGCGGATGAAATTGCATTCCAAACCGTACGAGCCAAAGCCAACAGCTCTGTACCGCTTCAGCACTTTCGCCAAACAGTATGCGGAATGGGTCCCTTACCTTGAAGGCTGGTAGCTGATCGTCTCCACCAGCGCCAGCAAACTCCCCCCGACAACGCCATGTCCCCCAACGATCATAGGAATGCCCGCATCAGACTGAGCTGCCGTCAGTTGCCGTAACGCCCTATTCTGAATCTGGTCAATCATACCCAGGTCTGCTGCAAATCGGTCTGCATCCGATGGCCAAATGTGGTGATGTGCCATCCACACCCGTGTATCCCACAGCACTCCATCCAGCATTCCGGCCAGCATCACCATGAATGCGTCCTCCCCCATCGCTTCCATCGCCGATGCCAGTAAAGAGCGCGCTTCTCCCCTTTCCTGACGTCCGCTGGCGGTCATGCCGCGCTCTTCGGCATACACCCGCACCCAGATACGGGTCGCACCCACCAGCGCCGACCAGGCCTCCGAGGAGGTCCGGCCAATGAGGGCTACTGAGGATGCCGGTGTTTGCAACACGGATCGCAAATCAGCTAACCGATCCAACAAGGTGACCGGGTTCTGCTGGAGAAAACGCTTGAGATGCGGACCTGCATCCGGGTGGCTGCCTGCCAGGCACACATCAGCGGGGGTATCGATATCGCAACGCATCGCCGCTGTCGAGGCAGTTGTCTCGACATAGAAGCCTGCCTGCGTCTCCAGCACCCATCCCAGCGCATTGTCGTTGGGAAGATGGGGAGCAAGGCTTTCCAGCATGCCCGCAGTGGAGATCAGCAGCCAGTCACTTGAATGCCGATTGTTGACCAGCGCCCGTTTCCCCTGCCAGTCCTGCATCTGCTGGAAGAGCTGCTTCAACGCCGTCGCCGTGAGCAATGGTGCACTTGCACCGCCAAAATAGGCCAGGCCCCGTTGTTGTTGGCCGAAGGAAGCCAGCACGTGACCGAAGTGGAAGGGGTCCCCAGATGGTTCCACAAGCTCAACGGACGCGGATCGCAGTGCGTCTCGATCAACAGGATCCGCTGCCAACACCTGGATGGCAGCCACCTCTGGTACGCAGTTCAGGCGGTCTATCAAATCAAGGGCGGCCGCGTACCGTGCGTGCGCCATCCAGGATTCGGCAACGGTTGAGCCCCCGCGTGGCGGGAGCATGATGATAACAGGAATGGGATTCATACGATGTCATCGGCGGCAACAAGCGCCGCCGATGCTGCTTGACCTACATGACTTCTGTTTCAATTAAACCGAGACTGCCATCCCGGCGTCGATAAAGAATATTCACCGACTGTGACACGTCATCCAGGAAGACAAAGAAATCCTCATGACTGAGAAGCTCCATTTGAAGGATCGCCTCTTCCTCGCTCATCGGTGTGAGTTGGAATTGTTTACGTCGGACGATCTGGACATCGTCCTCCAGCTCTTGGTCCTGTTTCTGCGTAGTGAATGTGAGGTCAGCGAGAGTCTGCCCGTCTCCTCTTTTTTTCCAGCGGCGTCCCTTGTAGCGCTCAATCTGGCGGCCAATCTTCTCGAGCGCAGCATCAAAGGATGCGTAAATATCATCACTGCGCTCCTCCGCTCGCAGCATCATTCCCCTGCCTCGCACGGTAATCTGGGCAATTTGACGATCGCTCGCGCTGCGAGCTGACTTCGTCTGTGTGAGATCGACGTGAGCTTCCTCAAGGATCTTCAAGTAGCGATCGAGTTTCGAAACCTTCTTGGTAACGTAGTCCTCAAGACGCTCGTTCAATGTGATCTCATGGACATTGATAATCACTTCTACGGTCATGAACTTCTCCTTAATTGAACAATCACACCCGGCTCGATGCACGCGCCACCGTGACGGCGACCACGTCGCAAGCACCCGCTTCCCGAGCTGCTGCAGCGCACGCGTTCAGGGTTGCTCCAGTTGTGTACAAGTCATCCACGATGAGACAATGTTCTCCCTTCACCAGGTCAGGGTTTGCCGTAAAAGCGCCCTGCACATTCGCTCTCCGCTCAACCGCATCCAGACCGACCTGCGAGAGGGTTTCGCGATTGCGCGTGAGGGCCATTGGCCGAAAAGGGAGGTTCATATTCGCTGCCAGCGCTGCTGCCATCCGCCCTGCCTGATTGTAACCCCGTTCACGCTGCCTGCGCTTTCCCAGCGGGACAGCGGTAATCATCGTGACGTCCCATGCAGCCGCTAGCACAACCTCGGCAAGCCACCTTCCCAGCAACGCCATGAGCCGCCGATCATCGCGGTATTTCACCTGCAGGATAAGCTTCACCAGCGGACCTCGATAGAGGGCATATGAGCGGGCTCTGCAGGCCATGTGTGTGATTCTGCATTGCGGACAGCGTTGCCTGTAGCCCGGTTCACCGCAGACCGGACATACCGGGGGACGGATGCGGATGACCGCTTCATCGCAGGCCGGGCACCACAGGGTTCCCGGCTTTCCGCATCCCGCACAGCAGTCAGGGAAGATTAAGCCAAGCCCCGCCTCCAGCATCCGCTGAAACCAGCGACGCCTCGGGCGGGACAGTATGCCATCGGGTTGATCCCCGTGTGGTATCCGTTCTGATTCCTGCAAGATTAGCGGAGCATTCCTCCCAAGGCGGACTGCATCAGCAGCATCGCGGCTGGCCCCAACAGAACGATCATAATTGACGGAAAGATAAGCAAGCCAATCGGGAAAATCATCTTAATCGGCGCGCGGTGAGCCTCTTCTTCAGCCATCTGGCGACGACGTACCCGCATCTGATCCGACTGAATACGGAGCACTTTTGCCATGCTGACACCAAGCTGCTCAGATTGAATCACGGCTGCGACAAAGCTGGTCAACTCGGCGACACCCAGTCGTTCAGCCATATCTCGCAGTGCCTCCCGGCGGAGTTTCCCCAGCCGGATTTCCTGCAGCACACGGCCAAACTCGAGGGCGAGGTCATCGTCCCATTTCTCATGCACTTTCCCCATGGCTGCGTCAAAGCCAAGCCCGGCTTCCACGCAGATGGTGAGCAGGTCAAGCGCATCCGGAAGGGCACGGAAAACGGTACGTTGCCGGCGGCCGATCATGCTGCTCAACATCAAGTCTGGCATGAAATAACCCAGGGCGAAGAAGAGTGCGGAGATCCCCAGCCCTTGCAGCCAGTTGCGGCCGCTGACGAGGAACACCACAAACAATCCGCCGCCCAAAACAACAGCCAGGATGATGCGCAGCAACAAGAAGAAGGATGGATCGATGCGCATGGGATTCCCAGCCATCTCTAGCCGTTTTCGGGCGCTCTCAATCGTTGCCTGTGGTGTAAATCGAGACGCCATTTGCCCAATACGGTTGAAGAAGGGCAAGATGATGCGCTCATAAAAGCGTTGTGAGAGTTCGATCTCTTCCAGGGAGACGGGGTTTTCGTTGACACTGTACTCCGCCAGGCGGGAAGAAATCGGATCCTTTGCTTCGGGAGCGCGAATGCCCACCACAACAAGGATGACAGCGGCTCCAAGCGCTACAACCAGAACGATCGGTATCAGCAAATTCATAATTGAACCTTCTTGATCGCTATCGCTAGATGTCGATCTTCACAATCTTCTGCGTAATCAGGAAACCGGAGATAATCATGATCCCTGCCAGAATCAGCAGAGGGATGCCGCAGGCACGCGTTTCAGGGTAGAAGAACTGCATAATATAGTCACGGTTGACCACAAACAGGATGAGCACCAACGCGATGGGCAACGCGGAGATAACCCATGCTGTCGCCTGACCCTGAGCGGTCAAAGCCTGGATCTCACCCTTGATGCGCACGCGTTCACGAATGGTATAGGAGATGGTGTCAAGGATCTCGGCAAGATTGCCGCCAACCTCGCGCTGCACATTGATGGCGGTGATGACGAGGTCCAGGTCATCGCTGTCATTACGGCGCAGGAGATGGCTGAGCGCCTCCTCCATGCTGATGCCAAGCTGCATTTCCTGAACAACACGCCGGAATTCCGTCGAGACGGGTTGCGGCAGCTCGCTGCTCACCGCCTCCATCGCCTGCAGGGTAGAGTAACCTGCGCGGAGACCGTTCACCATCAAATTGAGCATATCACCTAGCTGGCCATCAAATTTCTTCAGCCGCTGGCCCTGTGCGATGCGCACGTAGATATTGGGAATGAAGAAGCCCACGATGGCCATGAGTGCGCCGAAGGCGATCATCCCACCGCCAAGGATAAGCCCGACGATAAACATACCCACCGCAGACATAACCATGATGGTGATGAACTCGGCTGGACGGAACTTGATATCCGCCCGCGCCAGGTTGCGGGATATATTCTCGAAGTAATCTGTACCCTCGATCATGCGGTTGAGGAAGTCGGAGATTGGTTTGGAGCGCTCACCGACTTCTTCTTCCTCTTTACCACCCGCTCGGCTGATGAGTCCGCCAGATTCAGAATAGCGTCCCAGGCGTTCCTCGACGACCGAACGGCCGCCAATAAACGTAATTCCCACACCTACCAGAAGCAGGAGCAGGCCCAGCCCTCCACCGATCATCAAGATCATTGTTGGGTTCATATATCCGCCTAATACCTCTGCCGCTCACCCACCCCAAATATCGATGCAGGCAGGTGGATGCCGGAGGCTTCAATCTTGTCAATAAACTTCGGTCGTAGTCCAGTAGGCCGCAGACGGCCGATCACTTTGCCATCCTCAAAACCCGTTTGCTCGAAAGCAAAGATGTCCATCATGGTGATGACGTCACCCTCCATCCCCTGGATTTCGGCGATGCGCGTCACCTTACGCGTGCCGTCCCGCAGACGTTCCAGGTGAACGACAAGCTCGATCGCAGATGCAACCTGTTCACGGATCGCCCTGACCGGCAGATCTGTGCCAGCCATCAGCGTCATCGTCTCGATACGGGCAAGGGTGTCGCGCGGGCTGTTGGAGTGGGCGGTGGTCATGGAGCCTTCATGGCCGGTGTTCATGGCCTGGAGCATGTCCAGCGCTTCACCGGCGCGGATCTCACCCACGATGATGCGGTCGGGGCGCATACGGAGGGAGTTAACCACCAGGTTCTGAATGGTGACCTCACCGCGTCCCTCGATGTTCGGTGGGCGTGACTCCAGGGTGACGACATGTTCCTGCCGTAATTGGAGCTCTGCGGCGTTCTCAATCGTCACGATGCGCTCATCCCCGGGAATGTATTGGGAGAGGACATTGAGCATCGTCGTCTTACCTGAGCCAGTACCACCGGAGATAATGGCATTGATTCTGGCAATCACGCTCGCTTTGAGAAATTCAACCGCCTCCTCCGTGATGGTGCCAAAGCCGATAAGCTGCTCCACGGTGATGGGGTTCTTGGAGAATTTCCGGATGGTGAGCACCGGTCCGACGAGGGAAATCGGCGGAATGATGGCGTTCACACGGGAACCATCCGCGAGGCGTGCGTCCACATAAGGGCTGGATTCATCGATGCGACGGCCAAGGGGAGCAACGATGCGATCAATAATACGCATGAGGTGATCATCGGTCTCGAAGGAGGCAGGCTGGCGGAAAATCTTACCGCCACGCTCGATGTAGATTTGTTTCGCGCCATTCACCATGATTTCTGTGATGCTGTCATCCGCAAGGAGCGGCTCCAGCGGTCCCAGACCGAGGATTTCAGCAACAATCTGTTCGAAAAGCCGCCGCCGTTCAGGCCGGGAAAGGACTATCTTCTCTTCGGTAAGAATGTTCTCAAACAGTTCCTCAATCGTGCGGCGTACTTCCGCGGTCTGGCTGACATCCATGGAGGGGTCCAACTCGGATAACAGCTTGTTTTGAACCCGCGTCTTGAGATCGTAGTAGGTATCACGTTGTGCCTGCCCCGGGGGAGAAACGCGGCGCGCGCTCAGACCACTCATGCGAGACGAGCTGCTCTCTCCATCACTTCCGGTACGGGCTGGCGTTTGGGAAGATTGACCCTGTTCTATTCGTTTTAGCAAAGACACGCGTTGTCCTCCTGACCGACCCAATTATGCATCATTGAGGAGGTTATGAGCGATTGAAGAGGCGAGGCCGTTCCTCCTCAAGCTCTTCCTTGGATGCTGATGCCTGAACTAGCCGCTGTCGCACTAATCCGATCAAATCGAGCATGCTCTTCGCCGGCGGTTTCCCTTTTTCGCTGATGAGAACAGGGATCCCGCGATTGATGGAGACCGTGATGGCCTTCTCCTCGAAGGGTATCACACCATCTACCGTGCACTTAAGGTTATCAGCAACCGCTTCCGGTGTGATACCTGACTTTCGGTCCATTTTATTCAGGACGAAGAAGAGACGCTCCTTGGGATATTCCAACACCCCCAGCAAGTCGAACAGCAAGCGAGCGTCTTTGATGGCCGGAATTTCCGGTGTAGCTACGGCCATGAGCATCTCCGACGCGTCCATGACGGCGAGGGTGATGTCATCCATATTTGAGCCTGAATCGATAACCACATACGCAAACTGGCGTTTTAAGTATTGTATGACATTTCTCACCTGTTCGGCGTTAATCTCATCCGCCATCTCAGGTCGAGGGGGGGCTGCCAGGACCCGCAGACCGCTTTCATGCCGCAGCAGAATTTCATCCACGATTTCATCATCAAGCTCGTCCGCCCGCGCAGCGAGATCCACAAAACTATACTTGGTCTGCAAGTTCAAGAAGACCGCCACATCACCGAACTGCAGCGCGGTATCCACCAGCACCGTGGGAGTCTCATTGGTGTTCAACCCGAGGGCGAGATTGGTAGCGATGACTGAACACCCCACCCCGCCTTTGGCACTGTAGACGGAGATGACTTTCCCCTTGAGCTTTCCGGTGGATACAAGCGCGCCTGTTCCAGGATCAACGATCTGTGGGAGCGGGCGTGTCATCTTCTCACGCTGCTCACGTGCGCGCCCCGCCAGGTTTCGAATGGCGCCGATGAGCTCATCGCCCGAGGGCGGCTTGGGGATGAAATCACGCGCACCGGCGAGCATCGCCCTGCGCATGTAGTCCGCTTCACTCTGTACCGACAGAATAATAATTTGAGCGAAAGGCACATCCCGCAGGATGGCTTCCGTTGCCGAGATGCCATCCATGTCCGGCATGTTGATATCCATCAACACGACGTCGGGCTCGGTCGATCGGGCAATCTCGATTGCCTCACCGCCTGTCCGAGCGGCATCAACGACGTCGATGTCCGGCTCGAACTGCAGCAATTTGCGGATATTCTCTCTTGTTTCAGCTATGTCATCTACGATTAATACGCGGATGGCATCTTCCGCGGCTTCAACCATCCAAGCCTCCGCTCAACCTACCCATTCGTGCTACTGTGCCTCCGGTGTGGGAAGCGTATCGTTCGGCAGTTGGGGCTGTACCAGTTCATCGATAGACGGCGTGAGACCATACGGCAGCCGGGCCGGCACGGTGATGTCATAATTCTCTATGAGGTATTGCAGGGTAACGCTGGACGTGCCTTCGGATTCGGTATCACCGGGCGCCCTAAGCGTCAGCGATAAATCGGCTCCTGACATCATCGCCCAGTTGAGCGCAAGCGCGTCCTGTGGGGTGACAATTAACGTCACGATGTCTGGATAGACCACCGTCGTGATGGCGGAGGTTTCCGGTTCCGTTGCGGGTGGTGCGCCGGCCGGTTCCTGCACCGTCGGTCCAAGAATCGCATCAGCAGCATCATCGTCCAGCGGGAAAGTGCCCACGCGCAGCACGGTTGCGTTTTCAATCAGCCGCTGAGTCACCAGGCGAGGTCGCTGATCCTCATTGGGTGTCACATAGACCGGCTGCTCGAAGCTCTCTTCTGTATCGATACGACCAAAGGGGATCGCAGCTTCTCGCACGCACTCTGTAACGCCTGGCTGAATATTGATGGATTCACACGCCACAGCCGTAAGCGGCACACCGGAGGAAGCCACCAGCACCAGGCTAGTATTGGGAAGGGCAGTCTGGAAATCCGGATCGATGTCAATCATCAGCATGGACGTGATCACATCGACCTGATCGCCGTCACGGAGAGCATAGGCTACCCCGGATAGACGGTCCAGCGGGATGGAAATGGCCGTAAAGCCAGGCGGGATGGCCAGCGAAGCATCTGACCCCGCACCAAGTAGATCACCGGGCTGATCAGTGACCATGCCTTCTGTCACCGCGATCCCGCGTGCGATGTCCATCCGGGCCCGCAAGCCAATCACTCGGTCCAGCAGCCCGTCCGTGAAGTCACTGGCGATCATGGTTTCAATCACCATATCACGCGGCAGTTCCTTGATCTCGACGCCGTCGCTGGGGATCTCAGAACCACGTGAGAGATCCTGGGCTGCGACAACCACATAGACCACATCTGACGGGAGCGGTGCCTGGGCCTCTTCAGTTGCTGGCTCCCCGCCACCTCGGATAAGCAGCAGGTAGGCAGCGACTGCGCCAACAAGCACAATCAAAGCAAACAGGATTAAGATTCGTCCGCGGCGCATAGGGCCTCCTTGGAAACCTTAAATCAGCGTGTCCAGAATAAGGATGAAGGTATGATACATTCTCCGCATTTAAAGTCAAGCGACCTGCCAGACTGGCGGTAAGGCATGTCAACCCACTCATGCGTGATAAGGAGCCCTATCCCGCGATAGGGCTCCAATCGTTGGACAAAGGGAGATATGGCACGGACAAACCCTGCCACACCATCGTTCTCGCTAGATATTGGTGACGATGTTGCTGAATACGTTGCCGATAGCCGGTCCGAGCAGCGCAAGAATGACAATGACAACAACCGCAACCAAAACAAGAATCAGCGCATACTCAACGAGACCTTGACCACGTTCCTTCGGTGCGAACAACATAACCGTGCCTCCTTTCTTCAATGATCTACATCATTTGCTCCAAAGCTGTAACATTATAGAATGCCCCAGGCGCACATACAATAGGACTATGCTCCGGGGGCACCAAAGTACTATAGCTGTCTGCGTTTACTCGCTTGTAGGGATCGTGAAGGTAATGTGTGTGCCTTCACCGACGGTGCTGTCTACTTCCAGGGTCCCGCTTACCATCGCAAGGCGGTCTCGAAGGGTCCGTAGACCACGGTCCTGCATTTCTTCTGACCCCATTTTTTCCGCGTCAAAGCCGCGGCCATTATCCTCAATGGTCAGACGGAGATTCTGAATGTCCATATCCAGGACAATCTTAACTTGTGTCGCCTGGGCATGATCACGAATGTTGCCCAGGAGCTCCTGAAGCGCTCGGAACGTAAGCACTTCCAGATGCGACTCCACTCGGCGTTCGCTGCCCGTAACCACAAGGCTGATATCCAAACCGGTCTTATCCTCAAAGGCTTCAACATAACGGCGTGCCGTGGGGATCAAACCCAGATCATCCAGCATCATCGGGCGCAAATCGAAGATGAAATCCCTCACCTGGGAGAAGGTGGATTCAGATGCCGCTTTAAGATTGCCCAGTTCTTCTTTCGCCTGATCCGGATCTCGGTCGAACAAACGCATGGCGATTTCGGTTTGCAGGATGAAATTTGCCAGCGCCTGAGCAGGGCCGTCGTGGATTTGACGAGATAGCTTGCGCCGCTCCTCCTCCTGCGCCGAGATAACTCGCTCGATTGCGCCCCCGATGGGTGCGTCCTCGGTCTCGACCTCGATGCTCGAACGACCCTCCATCACCTGCAAGGTTCGGGCAATCAGATCCGAATACTTCTTCAGGTGTGATTGATCGCTCTGCAGCTTCTCCAGCTGACCACGCATGGTGAACAATCGCTGTTGTGTGTCCTGAGAAGCTTCATATATATTGCGGATGTCTTCACGGGGTACGGTGTCAAAATGCGCTTGCATCTGATGAAGCTGGGCAGTGATGGATGTGTTGCGTTGGACCAGCTTATCCACCTCACCCTGGCTTTGCTCGACAAGCATGCCGATTTCTTTGTTTTCCGCGCGGGTTTTTTCCAGCTCATTTCTGAGCGATTCTGCGAAGGCTTCGATGGGGTTCTTCTCGTTCTCGGCTTCTTGCGGTGTCATCCCAGCTCCGTTCTATTTGCGTGTGTCCTGCAAACGAACCCAACCATGCCGCAGTGCGTAAACCGCAGCTTGTGTCCGATCTTCAACGTCGAGTTTATGCAGAATGGCTGTCATGTGATTCTTGACCGTCTGATGGCTGATGCCGAGACGTGCTGCGATCTCTTTATTGCTCATCCCGCGCGTGACATACTGCAGGATTTCCATTTCTCGCGGCGAAAGCGGGGTAAATGCCTCAATATCACCATCGAGGTGAGGGCGACGAACGGTCTCCACACCGCGATCGAGCCACTCCTGAAGGCCCTCAGAATCATAGACCTGATCGCCCACGACATAGAAGCCGCGTGCCACGTGGCGGATGATGTCAACCAGCTTGCCTGCCTCGATATCCTTCGAACAATATGCGGCAGCGCCCGCGCGAAAGGCGTGCAGGACCTGCTCCACATCATCATACGCCGTCAGGAGAACGACCGCCGTGTTCAAACGCTCTGAGATGATTTGACGGGTAACCTGCATGCCGTTCATGTTCGGCAGATTCACGTCAATTAAGGCAACACTCGGCTGCAGTTCACGCACAAATTGAAGCGCCTGATCGCCGGTGATTCCTTCTTCAATGACATCAAAATCCTCTTCCGCTTCGAGCACGTTGCGCACACCTTCACGGAAAAGGGGATGGTCGTCGACAACGATGATGGTGATGGATTCCATCTTTGATTCACCACTTTCCAGATGCGGGGAGTATAGCACACACACATCAGCGTGAGCAAATCCTAGGGCCAGCGGTACACGCTCATGTTCTCTCCACCCGCGGCAGGGCTAAATGGGGCGCCGCTCGAATAGATCATCTCCGCCTCTGCCGTGAGCGCAGGGTACCATCCCGGGAAGGTGACCAGATAAGCTGCGCTTTCTTCATCCAAGAAATCCTTCAATGCAACCTCATCACGGATAAAAGGGATCACATCGGGGGAGACGAGACCGGCGAGGTCTACGATGGGATTCGGGGTGAAATAACCTACTGCGCCGATATCATGGACGGCAAGCAGCGCCTCATCGGGTAGTTCATCCCTGATCCAGATAGCGGTTGCAACCATCTCACTTTCGACGATCGCCACATCCTGCGCATATGCCCGCGCACCACGGATGAAGAAAACGATTTGAATCGCGATGACAGATACCATCCACACCCTTGAGAGAAGACGCATGGCAAGCTTTTCGGACGCAGGCTTCGCCCACTTCAACAGGCCCTCCATACCAAGCAGGAGAAACAGGGGAAGTACAGGCATCGCATAGCGACCATGCTGATACTGCACTGGGAGCCGAACCGCGTAAAGCGCAAGAAGGCCCGCTATCCATAGAAAACCACCCAGCTCATCCCAGCGCCGTTCGCGTATCCGCAGGACCAGCATATAGATGGACCCCGGAAGCAAGGTCGCACCCACACCCACCAGAGGTAGCAGGTACTGTCCGGCGAGACGGCTGAGGAAGGGAGAGTCACGCAGGGCACCATATTCAGCTTGTTTTGCATAGAACGTTGACGGCCACCATTCCCCGCTCAGTGAACGGTTGAAGAGAAGATAGGGAATGAAAAGCAACAAAAAACCAACCCCGGTCCAGAGCATATTCTCCCAATGCTTCTTCCTCGCACGAGGCTTTGTGAACAGCCACACCCATCCAACCGGGAGAAAGAGCGTGACCGCATCCGGCCTGATCCACACCGCCACCCCTATAAGGATTCCCAGCCAGAACCAGGGCGGCTGTCTCTCCTCCATGAGGGCAAACACAACAAGAGCTGCAAGACCAATCAACAGGGTTTCCATGCCGGATAGTGCCGCCCATAGCAGGTGCCATTCTGTAAGAAGAAGCAGAACCCACCAATCCCCGCTACCAGGGACGCGTGCCCGGAGCCAGCGCGTTCCAAGCCATGCGAGGAGTCCCAACTGACATATGGCCAGCACGACCACCCAGCTGAGTGGACTCAGGCCGAGCAGATATCCCGGTGTAAGCAAGATTGTCCAAAGAGGTGCGGTTGAACCTGCGCTGCTCTCCTCTGGAGAAAATGCCCACACACCATACTCCACCAGGTTGCGGGCATAGGTCTGGTGTATCCAGGCGTCATCAAGAGGAAACCCTGGCTGCAGCGTGGAAAGACTTGCGCTGAGATACATGGCAAGCCCTGTGGCGATGCCAATAGCAACCACAAACGGCAGAGTGCAACGGCGATTCCGCAAGCACTTACTCAACGACATAGTAATACACTGCCCTCCCCTGATCATCCTTGAAGGTTATCCGCAGATCGAGTCCAGGCGCCGTTCCCGGGTGGTCATACAGCATGGCCAAACCGCGAGGATGATTGGGCTCCAGCAGTACCCAAGCGACATCATAGCGCTCGATGACATCCATGAGCACGGATACATCACCGTTCGGGATAACCACGGTGGAACGTTCAGTGGCTATATAGAAACCAGGCGGGTTGTTCACCGCTCCAATCCCGGCGTACTCAGCCTCTTTAGCAAGGCGTCCAGAAATACGCTGGTACGTGTCCTCGCCCGCAGACCAGCGACCCCCAGGTGGGCTCCATCCCACTCTCCGGCCAAGGTTCCAAACGGTGAAAGCAGCGAGGATGACTACCGCCGCCGTCGTGAAAACGCCCACCGCTTGTTCCTGATCCCATTCACGACGCGCAGAAATCCACACGATGGCACAACGGACTCCGTGCGGCGCCAAGGCCATGGCGAGTGGCAAAACGGCTGCACTTGAATGAAACAAGCCGCCGTTCGCGCCGGCGAAGGGAAACACCACGGTCATCAAAACCAGCAAGCTTAAATAGTAGAGGCCTCCCAGCCAGACGATGCGGCGATGTTTGAGATCCCATCCACCTAGGACGATAAACGGGAGCAGAAAGACCATCCCGACCTCTGCCAGGGTGCGCTGACTGTTCACGATGAGCGCCTGCAAACGTGCAGCGAGGATATCCATCCAGCCCGACTCCAGCCAGGCTTGCATGGATAGGCGCGACGCCGGATAGGCAAACAAGTCGTCATAGGACGTTAGCCAGAAAGCGTGGGAAGTATCCGGCATTAATACGCCAATTGTCAGCAGGTTGCGAGTCCACCACAGGGACATGCCTGCCGCATAACCGACCACCAACCCAGCAAAACTCTGTCTGCGTCTGCTCTGCGATGTGAGCATCGCAGCTATCGCTGGAAGGAAGAACAGCACGCCATCAGCTCGGGTAAGATGTGCGCTGGCGATCAGAAGGCCTGCGAGGAGACTGCTCCATACCGTGAAGGTCCGCCTTGAAAGAAGGAACAGTAAGGCTGAACCGATGAGCGCATATAGCGCGAAGGAGTCAACGGTTCCCAAATAGGGAAGGAAGAACCCGGGAAACAATGCCAATAGTCCGGCAATCCATGCGATGTACTCATCCACCGTAAGTTGATAAGCAAGTGCGGCTGCGACAGCTGGCAGAACGGCCCCAAGGAGAAGAAAAGGGATTTGCGCGGCACGCCACGTTGACCCGATGAGCCGCATGCTTGCCGCAGCCAGCACCGAAGGTGCCGGCATCCAATAGAGGTGGGAGGGATGAGGAATGCCTGCTGGATCATCGAGATAGTTCCAGAGGAAGGGTTCAGAGAACCCCCTTCTCCCCACCAGGGCTTCTGCGGTAGAAAGATAATAGGCGGCATCCATGTATCCTGGTGAGCGGAGCATGAACCCGACGGACACCACGATCAGCAGACCAAGCAAGATCAGAATCCAGATACGACGTCGCTTCATATTGATCTCAATCCTGGTAATGGTAGATCACCACGTCCCCGAAAGTGACCTGTCCTGAGAACGTAAGGGATTCCTCCAACGCTGCCCGGACGGGGTGCACCTGTGCTCCGAGTTCCTGGTATTCACGTTCTTCTTGCTGGAACATAATCAACCAGACATCACCGCTGGATGGCAGAAGCACGTTCGGCTCGTCCACAGCGATAAACCCCAACACCTCCTGAGTTGCACGGGCAAGCGTGTCCGACGCCGATCCAGGCGTATCCGCAAGATACGTCTGGTTCAATTCCGGGTCAGCGTACCTTGCAGGGAGCGCCGTGAGCTTGTTGGAATGCAGGATGGTATCTCCCTCCTCGACATTCGCCCGCAGATAGACGTTGATCGTCTCAAAGGGGGCATAAGGAAACCCCTGGTAGGAAAACCAGCCATAAAGACCCACGGCATAGGAAAGTGCAAGCAGGCCGAATATGGATCGCCGGACCCATACAGGGATCAACGCCGATCGGAAACACCACACGATCCACATCGTGAAAAACATCGCTGCGGGCAGGAGCGCGCGCAGGAGAAACACCGGCTGCCAGATAGAAAGACCAACCATGAAAACCGGGGGTGCCACGCTCAACCACAATATGAGTCCTGCCTGGCGCGCCTTCTTCAGACCATGTTGTACAGAACGCGCCATGATCAGCAGAGCGAGGCAAAGGCTGAGGAGCGAAACGAACAGTTGAATAGGTAGCGCCCATGCGGGAGCCGGGAGCGAGCCGGTGTAATGAACCAACAGTTGAAGCACTTCGGTCCAGCCTGGAGCTTCCAGCCAATAAGCCCACTGCAACCTTGCGAACTGGTCAGGGAGTTGAAGCAGCCAGGGAAGATAAAGGAAGATTGCCCCGATTCCCGCAAGGACTGTTCGCAAGATGATGCCGCGCTTGCGGGTGGCCAAGGCGACCATGCTTATGGGCAGGAGGTACACAAAAGCGAGATTATGCGTATACTGCGCTGCAGCTGCACAAAGCCCGAAACCCACCCATATCCCCACTCGTTCGGGCTGGTGGATGGCTTTGACGAGAAACCAGGCAGCCCCCATCACAAGCAAAGCGAGCAGCGCGTACATGCGCACTTCCTGTGCGTAATGGACCGGAAAAGGGGCAAACGCCAGCGCCAGCGCTGTCCAGCGTGCCGTCGAGCGATCAAACAACTCAAGCGCAAGATGATACGCGACAAAGATGCTCGCTGTTCCAAGCAGCACTGAGAGAGAGCGTACCGCTAACGGTGAGGTCCCGAAAAGGAGACCCCACAGATATAGCAGACTGTAGTAGCCAAGGGGATGGACATCGGCAGCAACCCCACCTTGCGTGGTTAGTGTGCCGTAAAGCATGGCAGGAAGACCTTCACGTGAGAACAACACTGCAAACGCTTCGTCATACCAGAGCGGTCGCGAAGCAAGACCGGGAAGCCGTATCACCACTGCCACAAGCAAAAAGGGCCATACGTCGAACCAGCCACCACGCTGTGGAGTACCTGAAACGGTAGGACCCGTTGCGTCCATTCTCCCTGTCATGGCGTCAAGCTCTCAGTGAGCGCATACAGTCCATAGCTGTCCAATTCAGCCCACACGGGCTCCAGGAGCACATCCTGAAAATGTTCCAACTGAGCCCAATCTTCGGATGTGAAAGGATCAAAGCCCGCTTGTCGTACAGCGTTCATCCCATCTCTGAAGAGCAGCACATGTGTCACACCTTCCACACGCCAGGTTTCGGCAATCTCTTCCGCCTGCAAGCCCTCCTGTCGGATGTGCCACCACTGGTCAAGCAACGCATCCGGCTCGCATCGCAGTCCTTCCCGACAGTCATAGCTGCGCGGCTCCCAGAGGAAGCGGATCACGGCGCCGTCGGGAAGCTGGTTTACCTCATCCATGGCAATCACATACCCCCCCAGCTTCCGCAGCCGGTATGAAGCGCTTGTTTCCTCGCCTACTACCACTCCCAGCGTTGCATCCCCCGCTGTCTCTGACAGATAGGCAAACGCCGTGAGCGCCAGCACGAATACACATAAGCCACTGGTCACAAAGGCCGCCGAACGTCCCCATCCCGATGTCATTTCCAGTGCAGACAAACCGGCAGCTGCCAGCACAGCCAACATGGGAAAGACGGGCATAAGAAGCCTTGTTTGAACGAGCAGCGAAGAGGAAGCGATCTGAATGAGCCACAAGAAGTAGCCACCGCCCGCAATCAGCATGACAGCAGCCAGAATACGGCGCTGTGGAAGGAGCTCCGGTTTTCGCAACAAGTTCATGGGGACAAGCGCCAGCATGAGCGGGCCGATGCTGGAGCCATATGCGGGGAAAGCCCCCACAACACCCCCCTCCACCCCAAACAATGTCGCCTGGATCGCCGAAAGGAGCACTTCAAGCACGCTCAGCCCCGTCCCAAAACGACTGTACCACCAGCGCCGGGATGCATCCCAATACAACCCATCGAAAAAGAATGGGTAGACAGGATTGCCCGTCAATAGCCCATTCTTTACGAAGGTGGGAATCATGCCAAGTAGTGCCCCAGCAGCAAACACCAACACGATGCGCGGGGACCTACTCAGATACACGACCGCCAGCAGCAAGCCGAACAGTAAGCCAGCGGTTGTGTATTTGGTGCTGAACGCAAATGCAGAGAAGAACCCTGCCAGAAAGTACGGCTTCCACTCGCGAACAGCATGCTTACCTTCCCCAGGCAATAGCAGGCACATCAACGCTGCCGCACCCGCATACATGCTCATCCACTCAACATACGCCCAGGATGCGAGCATCCACAGCGTGGGAACGGCACTGAGTGCCGCAGCAGCAAACCATCTTTTCCCCGGCGCAACGCGTTGAGCCAGGTCTGCAGTGAGAATGAGGGTGAGCGGCATGAAGGTGAAATGCATGAGCTGCGCCAAGGAAGAACCGGTGAGCATCGTTCCCCACAAAAACAACATGGAACCCGCTTGTGGGAAGCCCAAATACGGCAGATTAACATCATGGGACAGCTGTCCAGCCCGACGATACAACTCCGGGCCGGTGAGGTGGTACACCAACGAATCCCATGCGGTAGGTGGGAGGAGAGACCTCATCAACGCCAGGCCCACCGCCAACACCAAAAACGCCAGTGATGCTTTCGCCAACATCGACTCAAGTTCGGGCGGTTCCCATTGGAGCGATCGATATGCAACAGGAACCGACCATGGCAGTGGGATCACCCATAGCAGCCAGAACAACCAGGTCCTGTAGAGACTGAAGGCCCCAAGGGCAAGCAGGAAGAGGCTCAGGAGGAAGAGACCGAGTCCAATCCTCAGTGAAGCCAGCACCGCCGGTTTGAATCCCTCCATGTCCTTGAGAAAGAGACTTCCCAGCGCGTGCACGTTCACGATGGTTCCCACCCACACAAGCAAGGTTATGAGGTGGTGAATGAGCACCTGGATCTGGCTGTCCTCAACGGGTCTGTGGATGTTGTAATAGATCGAGACGACACCCACAAACCACAGCACTGCTGCGGCAACCAATGAGCGACTGAGGAACCCGGCGCTGCCTTCCATCCTACTCAATGCAAAGCCCCTCCTCCTGGAGCAGACGTTTCAATGACGGTTGGGGAACGCCATGCCGTTGTCAGTAACCCGAGAAGTGTGAAAAGCGGCAGCGGGAGATACGGCAGAGGGCCCTCCACGTTTCCATCAACGGTGGTCAGGAAAAGGATCCAGATCCCGACCAGCAAGACCAATAGAGTGCTGAATACGATGGCCGTCCCCATGCGTGCATGCCTTGTACTCCAGTCCCTGAAAATGTAAAGGAGAACAGGAAGGAGGACAACATAATTCGTGGTTGCAGTTCGGAAAGCAACCAGATTGGTCACAACCAACGTCAGCATCACCGCAAAGAGGAAGGTGTCGTCAGCCTGCATGAAAACCCGTAGCCAACTCCAAAGGAGACCCGCAGCGAGCAACATGGTGATGGCGAGATTGAAGACGCCACGTCCAACGGGCAAGAAACCCGCCATGATGGAGACCGGCGATCCAATGGATGTGTACGCCGGGTACTCCTGCAGCTGCCGCAGCCAATCTCCGATCCAACCGGGTAGGAGCACCTCAGCAAGCAACATCAAGAAGATAAAGGCCATACCGGCAGACAATACAAAACGCCACCTGCGATTGACGGCGCCATGGAGAATCATGCAGGGAATATATAAGAAAGCCATTTGGGGTTTGGCGATGGTGAGCGCAAGCACGACACCTGACATCAGATCGCGTCGTTGTCGATAGAGCAAAAGAGAAAGCACCATGAGGACCGCTTCCAGTATGGCGAACTGCCCTACGATAATCGCTCTCACACCGTGATACCAGAAGATGGAAAAAAGCACGAACGCCGATACCAGCCCCTTTGACGGAGACCAGGTCAGTGTACGCAGACTGAGGAAGACAAGCACCGGAAGTCCAATTTCCAGCAACGTCATCCAGAGGGCTCGTGCAAGGGGATAGGAAAGCAAGCCGAAGGGGCCAAAGAAAAGCATGGCAGGCAGGGGATAGACAAAATGAGCAACATCTTCTCCCATCTCGGGATCCGCCGCCCTACCATATATCATTCGCTGTGCAGCGACACTCACCTCGGGGTCGTAGGGGTTGGTGCCGCGGACCAGCCAGTAGTGTGCGCCCGTCCAACGTGCGAGGAAATCGTTGCCGCCTGGTTGTTGCAGAGAGAAGCGATAATTCGCAACGGTCATCAAGCTGATGACCACTCCCACCAGAACAATGATGAGGACTACTTTGCTGGTCATCGCTTCCATTCCATCAGTCTTCAAGCTTGCGCCCCTTCCCCGCCCGGCCCCTGTCAGACATGACTTTCGCCATCCCACCAGTCCAGCGCGTGCCTGGCCCACCACCGCGACCAGCGAAGACCGACAAGCAAGATGATAGCCACAAGTAGTGAAAGCCTTCCAGGAGTCGTCGCATCTGTGCGGAGGAAAAACGGAAGCCAGGAAACACCTGCAATGATGGCGAGAAGGGCAATCGAGTACGGAACTGCTCTTGCCTTCCATCGATCGTAGGCGTAGAAAACCGTAACGGCAAGAGGCAGCAGGAGAATGGTTTGATCACCATACTGCAGCGGAGGGATGAGAAGCAGGCTCATCGTCGCAGTATAGGCAGTAGTCCAGGCCAGCAGGCGGTCATCTGAGAGCAAGAGCAAACCCCATTCCCACACGAGAGAACCTGCAACCAGGATGAGCAATGCAATTCCCAGCGGTCCTTCCAACGCCGGGATGAACGAAGCAAGCTGTTGAAGAGCAGGAGTGGTATCCAATCCCAGATTAACCGCGCGCACGATGCTGCGAGCCCAGAGAAGTAGCCACTCCGACTCAAAAAGCAAGGCTCCACCCCAAAGAGCTCCTATCCCAGCGGTAAACGCGAGAAGGAGCACCCATCGCCGACGGCGGATGGCCCAAATCGTGAGGAATAGAAGCAGCACTGCGCTCAACTGCGGCTTTACCGTAGCCAGGCTCAGAAGGATCCCCGCCCACACATCTGCTTCACGCCGAATGGTTAGCAATGCACCGACAAGGACGAGCACGATCAAAACCGCTATCTGACCATTGATGATCGTTATGAATCCAGGGAACCAGAGCAAAGCTGTCACCATGGTCAGGGCAATGAGACTCGCAGGCGTTTTTCTGGAGTGAACGTGAAATGAAAGCAGTGCTACGAAAGGTAGCGCCACCTCCAGAAGCGTCATCCACAAACTCCGGGCAAGAGGATAGGAGAACAATCCCAGTGGTAATGCGAAATACAGAGCTGGATATGGGTAAAGAAAGACAAAACTGCGCTCCCCAAGCTCTGGACGGGCGTCGCGACCGTAGACCATCAGTTCGGCGTCTTGCTGAACTTCACGATCGTAAGGGCTCAACCCTTCTGTGAACCACACGCGAGCCGCTGACCAGAAAGGCAGAAAATCACTCGCAGCGGATGTCTGGTCCACAAAGCGCCTATTCACGGCCGAGAGCCCAATCACAGCCATAACAAGGATGATCACCGCAGCTGTCTTCAACCAGGGGTATCTCCGGAGAATCAAGAGGCACCTCGAGGAATCGGGTCATGTTTCACGATGGTCATTGTAAGGGAGATGATCAACAGCAACAGGGCGAGCGTCCTCAAAGGTACCGTCACCCACAGCAAATCAAAGCGTCCGCGAGATAGCAGAAGGGGCCATTCAGCCAAACTTGTCATCATCAAGCTGAAGAGATAAAGCAGGCTTTGTCGTACGGGCAACGTGAGAAGGAGGAAGGGTGTCAGATACGCCAGCCATTGCGGACTCCATCCGCGCGACCAAAGGAAAACCACGCACCACGCGGTTGTGACGAGGCGCACAGCATCGATCTCCCCTCGCCCGGATCGCAGGAAGATCCACATGCCGAAACCTGCTGCGAAAAGCGTAGGGATCCAATGCGGGATCCTCGCAGGAGCACCCAGTGCGATAACAGCCTCATCTATTTGTAGATGGTCCTCTATGGGGCCATAACTCCCCGTTGTGAGGTTCCCATCAATGAGAGCCCAAATCGTTTCCCAGGATCCTTTTGTGAACTGTGCTCGCATGGACGCCAATGCAACCTCACCACCGGTTCGCAAAAGGGGAATCATGACAACAGCGCTCAGAAACAGCAGTACCATGACCGAGATAACAAGGGACCTCCAACGACGCCTGCCGGCAAAACCGATGACGGATAATGCCGGAATGAGTTTCGTGAGAAACCCGATCCCGCCTGTAAACCCAGCCAGAAGTGGTTTGTCCTCAAGCATGAGTTCAAACGTGAGGAGCGCAAAGAAGATGCCAATCGGCTCGAACGTCCACCAACCAAAAGCGGGAAGCAGCAAGAAAAATGCGTAGATCCAACCCAGTGTATGCGCCACGTGTATCGGCAACAAGCGTTTTGCCAGTCGCTGGAAAAGGTACAGATTTCCAAGATCAAACAAGGCTAAGATAAGGGAAAGAAGATAGACGTAGCGGTGTTCAAGTCCGCCGGCCAGTCGGAAAACGCCAATTGAAAGAAAGGGGAAAAGGGGCGGAAACTCCACCCAATGGCCAATGAATGGCCATCCGCCCCCGCCATCAACGGCAAGCCAGGCCAGGTCGAAAAAGTGTGGGAAGTCACCGTATCCTTGAATTCCTTCAAGAGGAAGCGCCATCAGAAGCACTAGACGACCTGCCGCTAGCAGCATTTGCTGCAAGGTCGATGTTCGCTCAGCACTGAACTCCTCAAGCACGCAAGTCACTCCTTCTCAGGATAGGAGCATTCCCGGGACCCGAAACGCGGGCAGGAACGAAGCTGCCGATCTCGGGGCAATGTATTGTAGCAGGCGTTAGCAGCGAGTGGCCAGAACGATAAAGATGAACAATGCCCATGCGAAATCGTCGAAAATCATTCCAGCGGTTTGAAGCATGGAAGATCTTTTTTCCTAGCGCAGCAAGCGCAGGTGGAACCTGGACACGTCCGTCTTTGACCTTAGGGGCTCGAAGGAAAGCTGCCAGAGCAAGAATGTGGTCTCCTTGATCAGATACATCCACACCGAGGAATAACAGGTTGACGATGAGCAGTCCATCCAAGTCTATCCGCGAATTGATCAGGTCAGCGAGAAGCAACACAAGCGTCGGTGCATACCCGCATAATGTCTCCCTTCTACCCAGCAAGCGCACAAAAGCTTCGAGAGAACCTCCCGTTGGCCTATTCGCTGACTGTTCCAGGTGACGATCTTGGAGATCCCCCCTTTCGGACATCAGTACAAGCAAGCTCAGGGGAAACATCGCCGCCCTTCCGAGGATTGTGATGCACGCAGACGGGCTCATGAATCGGGTCTGATCAGGATGGCAGCATCTTCATCTTCATACGCAGCCTGCCAGCCCGCATGAGCCAAAGCCCTGCTCAGGGGTGCATCACTTTCCAGCAGCGCAACGTCAACATCATACGCCTCGAGGACTTGCTCCCAACCTTCATCCGCACGCCATGCCATCACGTAATCGTTCAGAATGACATCGCCGAACAAATCTGTCCTTCCATCCACAAAGCTCAAATAGTCAGGATGCAGCCGCCAGATGACATACCCACCCCAGTTGTAGCTATTGAACAGCGTACCCAAGCCGGGGTGTTCCTCCAGATAATCGACTGCCCCAACCGGCAAGCTTTCTTCGAAAGCGTCCTGTATCACATCCTGCTGCAGCGGGATGCGAATTTTGAGTATGGCAGCGATCAGAAACAGCACTACAAGCAGCGCGTTCAGTGGTCTGGTGACCCTCTCGGAAAGGTCCTTCCTTTCAGGAAAGAGTGGTTTCAAGCGAAGCAAGCCACCATAACCATGCCTTGCAAGCGGGATGGTGCCTGCCAGGGCAAACAGGGCAATATTCCGGCCCGAGAGCAAGGCTAGCAGCAAGAACCCGGCTGCGAGCAGGTATTCGGCTGGCTGCACCTTGCGCGTGGTTGTGGTGAGCGCGGTGAGGAGCGCGAGCATCATCACGAGGAAAGGAAGCACTTCCGCGCGATGGAAATCTGGCGATTGCCATTCCTGAATGTACTGCTGCAGAACACCGATGGAAACGGTCTTGAATGGGTAGAGCAGCAATACAGGTCCGTTCGGGTTGAGGGCTACCGCAGCAGCACATGCCAACGTGATGAGGAGCAGCCAACGCAGGTCCCCGGCTTTCCCCTTAACCGCCGCGCGCAGGCCTTGACCAGAAATCGCCTCCGCTAAGAGCTCCAATATTGCCCCGCCTACATAGGAGAAGAGGATCAGGAATCCGATGGCAAAGCCACCATGAATATTCGCCCATACTGCCATCAAAACGGGCAACATCAGCATCCAGCGGCGATCCCGCTCCTCAAACCCTTCCAGAATGGCCAGGAACCCTCCCGCCAGCACAAAGGAAAAGATATGCGGACGGGCAGCCCAGTAAACGCCGGATGCTGCTGCACCCAAGATGAGCACGAAGGCGCGCACCAATGGGGGTGCATCCAGCCGGGGCCAGATCAGTGCAAACGCAAGCAGAACAAGAAAGCCCGTCAGCATATTGAGGGCGCCATAACCTCCGACGCGATAGACCTGGTACAACATGATCTGCGCAAGCCACCCTGGATAGACCCAGTTCTCTCCGAAGCGTGTGGATGAGAAGGGATCTGTTCGCAATACCGCGCCCTTCTCAGACATCCACTCTCCTGCTTTGAGGTGCCACCAGGTATCGGTATCCACAGCAACCCGGACGGCCATCGTGAGGATCGCCAGAAAAGTAAGGATGGTGATCAATCGTCGGAAGGACACGCGTCGTTCTCCAAATCCATTGACTCCAATCACTCCAAACCTGTCGATAGCGGCAAGGAGTCCGATCCCTTCAATCGAAGCACGAGCATGCTGCCATCTTCATAAAGCAGCTCAGTATAGGTTGGAACGAAACCCAGCCGGAAATCGTCCCATGCCACACGCTGCATGCCACGGGTATCATGGGCTATCATCCAGGCTGCGTCCCCCTTCCCAACGAGGAGAATAGCTACGTTTTCTGCCTCCAGCGCCGCAGCAATCGCCTGGTGCGTGTCATACTGCTGCTGTAGATTCAACCATGCTGCCTGGTCTGCATCAGGGAGGCACCGGCTTCCACAATAGTACCCCTGTCCATTCCACAACATGAGTAGATACTCATCCTCATCAAGTTCAGCCAACCCAACCTGCATCGCCTGATAATCATAGACGACCCGCTCTAGAAATGCACCCTCACTTTCCCTTCCGAGAATAAACGCCGGGAACTGAAGCTCCAGCACGACAGCAAGATTGACAAAAAGCGTGATAGCCACAGACACCGCTAAGGTAAGATCAATGCCCCTCCACCAACGCTCTGCTCGGCGGTTGTTGCGAAGCACATCCTCTACACCCAGCGCGCCCAGTACGCTGAGCAGCGGAACGATTGGAAGCAACAACCGGATTTGTTGTGTGCTGAACCACCACACCATGCATTCCACAAGCACAACAGCTGAGAGGGTTCGTTTTTCCATCCTTTTGGATGGGAGGAAGGCAAGCCCTGCGGCGAGAAGGAGTGGATTCATGCGCTCCAATCCAACGGTTTGATACGCGTCTGGCCGGAAGAATATGGACCAGAAAACGCGTAGGCCTTCCCCTGCCGCCCTCCCTCCGAAACTCCTCATATATGTAAGCAGTTGCTCTACACGCCCAAGCTCCCAGCCTTCACCACCAAAAAAGAATGGGAACACAGGATTGCCCAGCTCGAGCCAGTTGCGCACATACCATGGTGAGGCAAGCACGATAGCCACACCACTCCATCTTGCCGCTGCAGATAGGGTCGCCGTATCTCTCCGGGTATACAAACGCAGCAGGAGTGCAAAACCCAATCCCCCAAGGAGTCCCATCGCCAGGTATTTGGTCCCCAATGCAAATGCAGTCATCGCTGCCGAGAGGATGAGCCAGCCGCTATGTTGTTCGTTTTCCCAGCGCAGAAAAGCATCCACAGCGAGAAATGCAAATAGCGCCCACGCAACATCGGTGTATGCAAAGGAAGACCAGAGCGGGAGCGCCTGAGTCCCCAACAGGAGCCCCACCGCCAACCAGCCCGACTGCGGTGACCCCGAGCGGCGCGCAAGCGTGTAGGTGCCGGCGGTCAGCATGACCCCGATTGAGAGATGCAGCAGCTTCGCAAAGACATCGCTTCCGGCAGCCAAGCCCAGCGCATAGATCATTTGCAACAACATGGGCCCGTTCGCCTGCCATAATTCCGGAAAGGCGCTGATGCGCCCCTGCTCAAGATAAAGTTTCGGTGCATTAAGATGGTACATCAAGGCGTCATAGCCCCATGGAAGGACCAAAGCCTGGAGACATCCAACCGTCAATACAGCAAACGCCATCAAGAGCAGAATCTGCCTTGTCCTCGATGAGTGACGCCATATTTCGGACAATGGATGGAAAAAGCAACACCACAGTCCATCTGAAAGCAGGTTAGGCCAACTCCAGACGGATGCCATCATGACCAAGATCAGCATGGGGACCAGGGAAAAGAATCCAAGGTTTCCAAGTATGAAGTACGCCATGCCAAAGCATCCAAGGCCTAGCGCAACGCTGTGAATACGCACATCCTCAACATCATCCAGCCGCAACAAAGCAAGTATGCGTTTGCCAACTGCAGCCGTGATGAAGAGGATAGACAACAACAACGCAAGCGCATACACGTTTCGAAGCACAGCTGTCCACCAACGGTTCAACGGCAGATCGAATGCGGACATCAGGCCAAGCAGTATTGTCATTCCGACTACCAGGAATAACTGCAACCGACGTTGTCTCATGGGTCCATATCCAGCCATGGCAGTTCAAGCTGCCAGGGTCGCGCCCCGGGAGAGAGATTGAAATAGACCCGGTAATGGCCAATCAGCTCCACCCGGTAATCGACCTCCGCCTGGTCAAATTGTCGCTCCAGCAATGTATCCAATGCGGGGTGATTGGTTGTGATATACGCAAATCGGTCCGCCTGTTCCACGACATCCCTGTAGGGTTCATAACGGTCATCTCGGTTCGTATAGCGGAAATCCTGATGGTAAGGAAGCCAGGGCAGGTATATGAGCGTCTCATTCGACTGGAAGGCAAGCGGATACGCCACCCAGTAATTCGAATAACCCACTGCAAGGTCTTCTTCCTCAAGGAATGTCTTCAGTTCCTCATCGAACGAACGATCAATCCATGTGACGGGATCGAACTGGGTTGTGATTCCAGGGAATCGACTTGCAACCTCAAGGGTGCTTAATACGTGAAAGACAAGCGTGATCGTAAGCAATCCGGGGAACATAACGGCCTGCACGCCTTGCTCACGGGCAGCCATCGCCATCGACGCCGCCAGGACAAGCGGAATGATGAGTGGGAGAAAGTAGCGCCCGGATGGATCACCACCGAACGGAGTGAGAACGAGCCCAATAAAGGTGAACGCTACGACCCAACCAAGGTCAGTTCCAGAGGTCGTCGGAGTTGCCACCGATCCCCTTCGTCTGATAAGGCGTGTGGCGATCAATGCCCAAAACGCCAGTGCGAAAGGCAGAATCCACACAGCGAGGGGTGATGCGCTCCAGGGAGGGCGGAACCCGAGCAACACTGTTGGACCGAACAGAAGCACATTCACAAGACGCTGCACGACTGCAGCTCGAAAACCGGTCCCGTCCGCCCCCGCGATCGCGCTGCCCAGCAGTTCCTGGAATAGCACTGGAAAGCCTTCTTGCAGTCCAGCGATCAGCCAGGGGGAGGCTCCCACCATGCCTGTGAGCAGTATCGCCGGCAACCAGACACCTCCCGGGCGATTCTCGCTCATCCTGTGCCAGCATTGAAGGAGCGACACCCCCGCCGCCAAGGAGAAGACCAGCGTCAAGCCAAATACCCAGACACCAAAACCCGTTAAGAGTGCCCACAACAGGAGGCGCCATGGCTTCAAACCCTCCCGGGCGGCATCGAACGAGTTATGCAATTGAAGCGAACCCAGTAAGAGGGCTTCGCCATAGCCGCCAAGAGAGACAGTTGTATAGAGCGTGGTGTTAACGGCGGGGATCGCCATCAGCAGGCCAGCAACCAGGACCGACCGGCATGAACCGGTGTACTTCCAGGCAAGGCCAGCCACGGTGATGATCGTGGCCGCATAGAGCATGATTTGAACATAACGAATGGATGCGGCCTGTGTACCGGACAGGTTGAACATCCCCGCGACGAGGAGGGCATCCAGGCTTCCCATATAGGCTTGTCCATAAAAGAAGATGGGGAAATCGCCTGCGAGAATATGACGTGCCATCAAGCCGACCACTGCCTCATCCGCATTCAAAGGAAATGCATCTTGACTCAGCAGAAACAGCTTCCACAACGAGGCGATGACCGCGCACAAGCATGCTAGCGGCAGCCATGATCGTACCCCTTTACCCTTTGATGTGGTTTTGTGGGAAGCTATAATCGTTTCATGCGCATCCGTCGACATACGTTGCTTGTCCTGTGCATCGTCCTGATCGCTCTCGCGGCTCGCATCCTTCCAGGTCCCCGCACGATTGATGACGCCTATATCACCTTCAGGTATTCCCGCAATCTCCTTGCCGGCCACGGCCTTGTTTACAACCCTGGAGAGTGGGTTCTGGGCACGACCACTCCGCTCTACGCGTTCACGCAGGCAGCGCTCGGACTGCTCGTTGGCGGCAGACATGCTCCCTTCCCTGAAGTTGCCTGGCTATTTAATGCCTTTTGCGACGCGCTTGCCTGTGTGCTGCTCCTGCTCCTCGGTAGGAGAATGGGGCAGGCGGGGGCTGGCATAGCGGCCGCCCTGGTCTGGGCTATTGCGCCAATGTCGGTCACGTTCGCCATCGGCGGAATGGAAACCAGCTTCTTCGTCCTCCTGATGCTGGCTGTATTGTACTTCCATTCGGAGAAACGAACATGGCTGGGTGCCCTGTGCATGGCGCTGAGCATCCTAACCCGCCCTGATGCCCTGCTATTTGTTCTACCCGTCATCGCCGAAAGGTTTCGCACCCTCCTTCCCTCCCTGCGAGGAACGTCGGATGCCCCTCCCCTTACCTGGCGGGAATCGTTGGTATTCGTCACGCCGCTCATAGCATGGGCCGCCTGGGCGACGCATATCTACGGCAGTCCCATCCCCCAATCTGTCGCAGCAAAGGTTGCCACCTACGAACTTCCCCGCGAGGCAGCGCTCGTGCGTCTGCTCCAACATTACGCTACCCCCTTCCTCGGCCACCTCACCTTTGGCCCCATGTGGATCGGGATTGGACTCCTGCTGTTTCCCGCGCTTTTTCTCCTCGCCGCTCGGCAAATCCTGAAGAAAGACTTTCATCTGTGGCCGCTTTTCTTCTTCCCCATCGGCTACTTTCTGGCCTTTTCAATCGCGAACCCTCTCATTTTCCGCTGGTATCTTGCCCCGCCGCTTCCCGTTTACTTCCTAGGCATTTTCATCGGGATAGCCCTTCTCGGGAAAAGCTTGCGGGTCCGCGCCCTGCTTCCGACGCTCGGGATGGTCGCTCTGGCGCTTACCTTGCAGGGATGGACCCTCCACCCTGATCACGGGCCTGACCGACCAGCTCCGGAGATGGCCTATATCAAGCTTGAGCTGCTGTATGAGAAGGCTGCCCGCAGCTTGCTCGCCGAACTCGAATCAGGAGATGTGCTCGCGGCGGGTGATATCGGTGCGCTGGGCTATGTGACCGGGGTTGAGATCCTTGATACCCTTGGCCTCATCTCGCCTCAGGCCGTCAACTACTACCCACTACCCGCAGAAGCCTATGTGATCAATGTCGCGATGCCAGGCGATCTGCTTCTGGATGAACAACCGGACTACCTTGTCACCCTGGAGGTATACGGTCGAAATACCTACCTCGAGGATGCTGATTTCCAAAAACACTACGAGCTGATCAACAGCATCCCGACAGATGTGTATGGGTCCCAGGGCATGCTACTTTTTCGCAGGATCTCAGGGGATTAAGCAACAAGACCGCCGGGAGCGATCTTGTTGGTAAATCATTCGAGCAAATAATCGGCCAATTTCCGACGGTGACCCGGATGGCGGAGGCGGCTCAATGCCTGGGCTTCGATCTGCCGCACGCGCTCGCGAGTGACCCCCATTTTCCTTCCCACTTCCTCGAGTGTATAGCTTTCCCCATCCAGCAACCCATAGCGGAGCTGCAGGATGCGAACTTCACGCGGTGGTAGGGACTCAAGCACTTCTCGGAGGTGCTCTTTAAGCAGATGGTTGGTGACCGTGTCCACCGGCGCCGGGGAATCATCATCGGGGATAAAGTCGCCCAGGACGGAATCCTCTTCTTCGTCAGTCGGGATTTCCAGCGAAAGCGGTCGCCGGGAGACTTGAATCATGTTCTCCACTTTTTTCGGAGTGACGTCCAGCTCCGCAGCCAGCTCTTCGGTTGTCGGATCTCGCCCAAGACGCTGGGTGAGCTGGTGCGAGATGCGCAGGAGTTTATTGATTTGATCCCCCATGTGAACCGGCACGCGGATGGTGCGACCTTGATCGGCGATGGCGCGGGTGACCGCTTGCCGGATCCACCAGGTTGCGTAGGTTGAGAATTTGTGTCCACGCCGGTAGTCAAATTTCTTCGCTGCGCGGATCAACCCGATGTTGCCCTCCTGAATGAGATCAAGGAAGGGTACACCGCGCCCCATATATTTCTTGGCTACACTGATGACCAAGCGTGAGTTGGCGGTGATGAGGTGTTCACGTGCTGCCCAACCGTCTTCGATCCAACGCCGGAGTTCCCGGGTGCGTTTTCGGCTCTCGACACCTCCAGCCAACTCCTCACGGGCAAGTCTGCCGCGCTCGATGCGCTTTGCCAGCATCACCTCTTCATCAGCGGTGAGCAGAGGGACCCTGCCGACTTCCTTTAAATACAAACCGACAGAGTCATCTGCGTCAACGGAAGAGAGATAGTTGACGCGCTGCTCCTCCTCCTCGTCATCGGCATCCTCCGCCTTCGCCTCGCCCTCTTTATGTTTTGCAGCAGCTGCATCCTCGAGAATCTGGATTCCGGCCCCGATGAGGGTGGCATAGGCATCATCAAGCTGGTCCAGATCGCGTTCAGCATCTGGAAACACCTTGAGGATGTCATCAACCGTAACGTATCCCTGCTCGCGCCCTATCTCCAGCAGTCTTTCAAGACCGTCATTCTCTTCCACAGAGGATGCGGGGGGGAGTTCGCTCTCCACCTCGGGAGCTGCAGGTGTCTTGCGTTTCTTGCTCATTCCAGCTTGTAAGACCTCTCAATCGAACTACAACGCGCAGTCGCTCATGATTCCAGCATACATCGGAAAGGTAGCCCGTTGCAATCCAGAAAACAGTTACCGCTAGCACTCACATACAAATCGTATCAGCCCAAGGTTCATTTGTCTTATCCGCTTTTCATGAGCCCAATACATCAACATCACGCCAGCATGCCGTCCTGATCGGTGCGCAGCATCCATGAGCAACCTCAACCACGTTATGAGGATAGAAGAAAAAACCAGTTTGCTCGGGCTGAGGACGAATAAAAAGCACTGCGGCCCATGAGCGCGTGGCAGCAAGTGCTTTGGGTGATGTCCTTGCGCTGCTTCTTACCGGAAAACACTATACAAAAAAACAACCCTCCAAGTCAAGCACCAATCTTGCCTCTCATGCACTTCTCATACATTCGTCCTCCTTGTCCCTGTGCCTTTACACACCTTTTGGGCGTGGATATAATCATAGCTGTCTGGGGAAGTGCTGGAATTGGCAGACAGGCGTGACTTAGGATCACGTGCCGCAAGGCGTGAGGGTTCAAATCCCTCCTTCCCTACTCGGTCCCCATGATAACGCTCCTGGTTGGCCAGATCCCATTTCAGAACGCTACCGTTCTATTAAGGAAAAGAAGTTGGATATCGAAACCCGTGAATTGGAAGATCGTCAAGTTGAGTTAACGGTGAACGTCCCCGCAGAACGCGTGGAACGAGCGATGCACACCGCAGCACGCTCTCTCAGTAAAAAGACGCGTCTCAAGGGCTTTCGCCCCGGCAAAGCGCCCTACCAGGTTGTCCTCAGCCATTTTGGCGAGGACGTCGTTTTTGAGGAAGCCCTGGACAATCTCACGCAAGAGATGTACCGGGCCGCCATCGACGAAGCTGAGGTTGATCCCTTCGCTCCCGGCGCACTCGAAGAAATCGTCAGCCGCGACCCGCTGGTTCTGCGCTACTCCATACCCCTCGCACCGGAAGTCAATCTCGGTGAGTATAAAGCCATCCGTATTCCCTTCGAGCCAGCTTCGATTGAGGAAAGCGACGTCGAACAGTCCATGGATGAGTTGCTTGAGCGACGAGCCATCATCGAACCCAAAGAGGGGACGGTGGAGCCAGATGATCTGGTGATCGTCGACATCCGGGCCGAGCTGCTGGATCCTGTTGAGGATGAAGAAGCAGTCCTTTTTGACCGCAAGGGCATGGAACTCGTCGCGAGTGAGGATGTCGAATGGCCCATGCCGGGAATCGCCGACGTCCTCGTCGGGATGAGTGCAGGAGATAAAAAGGAAGTCGAACACACCTTCGATGCGGAATACCCCATAGAGAGCCTCCACGAACGCCGTGCGCGCTTCACCATCGCCTGTCAGGACATCAAGACGCGCTCACTGCCAGCGTGGGACGATGAGCTTGCACAGAGCATGGGGGAATTTGAAACCGTAGAAGCCCTCCGTGAGCAGCTTCGTGACAACCTGCAGGCTCAGGCAGATCGCAATGTGGAGGCAGAATACAGCGCCAAAATTGTCGAAGAGATGGTCGAGGCTGCAACCATCACCTACCCACCTGTCCTTCTTGAAAGCGAGATCGATCAAATGCTGGCGGAATTCGAGCAGCAATTAACCGCCCAGCACCTCACACTGGAAGACTACATCAAGATCCAACAGACCTCCATCGAAGCTATCCGCAGCGACTTCGAGCCGCAAGCCCGCGATCGCCTCGATCGCGGGCTAGCCCTCGGGCAGCTCGTGGAGGATGAGCAGCTTGACGTCACCGATGAGGATATGGAAGCCCATCTCGAGAAGATCGCCAAAGCATGGAACGGTGATCCTGAGGATGTGCGCAAGGCATTTGAAAACAAAACCAGCCGCAGGCAGCTTGAACTCGACCTTCTAACGGAAAAGGCGATGCAGTTCCTTATCGCCACTGCAAAGGGCGAGGATCCCCACGCTGTACCTGAACCGGAAGAAGATGAAGAAAGCGAAGAATCCGCCGATACTGTAGAAGACGATGCCGGTCATGCGGATGCATCACCGGCGGAGGAGCAGGTAAGCGATGAAGACGATTAATCCCGCAGCGCTGGTGCCGATGGTTGTAGAGACGAGCGGTCGTGGCGAGCGCGCCTATGACATTTACTCCCTTCTCTTGAAAGAGCGCATCATTTTCCTGGGCACCGCCATCAATGATCAGGTCTCCAACCTGATTGTTGCCCAGCTGCTGTACCTCGATAATGAGGATTCCGAACGCCCCATTCAGATGTACATCAACAGCCCCGGTGGCCAAATCTACTCCGGGCTTGCTATCTATGACACCATGCAACAAATTAACGCGCCGGTCTCCACGGTCGCTGTAGGGGTTACGGCTTCGTTCGGAACAGTCCTGCTGACAGCAGGCAAAAAAGGCATGCGCTATGCGCTTCCCCATGCCACCATCCACCTCCATCAACCGCTAGGCGGTGCACAGGGGCAAGCCACCGATATCGAAATTCAAGCCAAGGAAATCTTGCGCTTGAAAGAAGAATTGACTAGGATATTGGTGCTCCACACCGGTCAGACCGAGGAAGTTATCCTGCGTGACACAGAGCGTGACTTCTATATGGATGGTCACGCCGCACAAGAGTTCGGCCTGATCGACGAGGTGCTGCAACCGAAGAAAGACTAGGAATCGAGATAACCTATGTCGCGGGAGCGACAAACACCCTCAGACCAGAGACGTTGTTCGTTCTGCAATCGTGATGAACGCGATGTGCACCGTTTGATTGCGGGTCCCGAGGGTGTTTTTATTTGCAACGAATGCGTTGACCTTTGCCGCAACATTCTTGACGGTGAACGCGGGGGCTCCCCAGGGAAAGGCATCCTTGGCGAAGACATCACGCTTTCGCCGCACGATATCTTCGCCCGCCTGGAGGAGTATGTCGTCGGACAGCAAAGCGCAAAGCGTGTGCTTTCGGTCGCTGTGTACAATCACTATAAACGCATCGCCAATCGTGGCAAATCGGGCGTCGACCTCGATAAAACCAACATCCTGCTCGTGGGTCCGACGGGATGCGGAAAGACGCTCCTCGCGCAGACCCTCGCTCGCAGCCTGGAAGTGCCCTTCTCCATTGCCGATGCGACCGCCCTCACCGAGGCCGGGTACGTCGGGGAAGATGTGGAGAACATCCTCCTGCGGCTGCTCCAGGCTTCCGACTACAGTGTTCCCCGCGCCGAGCGTGGGATTGTCTACATCGATGAAATTGATAAAATCGCCCGCAAGTCCGGCGACAACCCCAGCATCACGCGCGATGTCTCCGGCGAAGGCGTGCAGCAAGCACTCCTTAAAATCATCGAAGGCGCCGTGGTGAATGTACCACCTCAGGGAGGGCGCAAACACCCTCAGCAGGAATTTATCCAGGTCAACACCAAGGACATTCTGTTTATCTGTGGTGGAACCTTCGATGGGTTGGCTGAGATCGTCGCAAAGCGCATCGATGTGCGCGGCCCCATGGGCTTTGCGCATCAACTTGCCAACCGTGATGTTGATCAGATGGAAGACAATGAAATCCTGCGAATGATCACACCGGATGACCTGATGCGGTTCGGGATGATCCCTGAACTTGTCGGCCGGCTTCCGGTGCTCTGCAATGTCGATCCCCTGGACAAAGACGCACTAAGAAGAATTCTCACAGAACCCCGGAACGCTCTTTCACGTCAGTACCAGCGTCTATTTGAGATGGACAATGTGCAGCTTGAATTCAGTGAGGACGCCTTCGATGCCGCCGCCCAGCTGGCCATCGAACGCGAAACGGGGGCACGCGGCTTGCGGTCGATTATCGAGGGCACCCTGCTTGATGTCATGTACGAAATTCCCTCGAGTCCGGAAATTCACAAAGTGATTGTCGATGCTGATTCCATCCTCGGGCATGGATCTCCTCAGTTGTTCAGTCAGGAAGACACCCCCATCAGCAAGGATGATAAATCCCTTCCGGACGCAGCCTGAACGTCCCACTTCTCTACATTGAGAGGAACAGCCATGCTCCGAATCGCAACCTTTTCACTCGCTGCCTACGATCCTGCCGAGGAAGCCTGGGGAATTGCCGTGGCTTCCAAGTTCCCGGCGGCTGGTGCCGTGGTGCCCTGGGCGCGCGCCGGGGCAGGAGCCGTAGCCACTCAATCCTATGCCAACACCAGCTTCGGACCACGCGGTTTGGAACGTATGCAGCGCGGTCTATCCGCACCCTCTGTGCTGAAAGAGCTTCTCGATGCCGACCCTGAGGCCGCCCAGAGACAGGTGGGGATGATCGATTCTGCCGGTTCACCCGCCACTTTCACCGGCAGCGAATGTATCCCATGGGCCGGCGGCCGAACCGGAGACCACTTCGCCATGCAGGGAAACATCCTCACCGGCGAAGAGACCCTCGAGGCGATGGAGGAAGCATTCCTCAGCTCCGACGAACCCTTCCCCGAACGTCTCCTGACGGCGCTCCTTGCAGCGGACCGTGCCGGCGGCGACCGTCGCGGGCGACAGAGCGCCGCCCTCCTGGTTGTGAAGGCAGAAGGCGGTTACGGCGGTTTCAACGATCGGTGGATCGATTACCGGGTAGACGACCACCCAGACCCAATTCCCCAGCTGCAGCATCTTCTTTCCCTCCACCGTCTCTACTTTGGATCGAGTGAGCCTGAAGAGCAGCTTCCGCTGGAAGGTGAAACCCTCGACCAACTGATCACCATCCTACACAAACTTGCTTATTTACCTTCCGACGTTACGGCGTTAAATCCCACTGCCATGAAAGCGCTGCGCCGCTTTATCGGAAATGAGAATTTTGAGGATCGAACCAATCTCGACCAGCACACGATCGATCTCCCCGTCTTCACCTATCTCATGAAGAAATACGGGTAGAATCCCCTTTGCTACAGGGTACAATAGCGGTGAGGTTGCAGGGCGGCTGAAGGCAGCCGTCCTGTCCATTCAGGCTAGGAATGGAGAGGAGCACGTGTGACCGTTTCACTAAAGACAATTCAAGGCATTGTCATCGACATGGATGGCGTATTGCGCAGAGGTGGCAAGACCCTTCCTGGTGTCCAGGCTTTCTTCAAGACGCTGCGGGAAAAGCAGATGCGGTACATCCTCGCTACCAACAACTCCACGGTCACGCCCGACTCCGTCGTGAGGTTGATGAACGGAATCGGTGTGAGCATCCAGCCGGAAGAGATGATAGGCTCTGCGCAAGCCACAGCATCCTACTTGCAGCAAACGTATCCTTCCGGCACCAGGATGATCCTGCTCGGGGAGGAAGCGCTACACACAGCAATCCTCGCCGCAGGCTTTTCCATCGTCGATGATCCGCTCAAAGCTGAGGTCGCCGTTTCCGGCTTCAACCGCCAGGTAGACTACCGCCTGCTCACGCAGATGGCGATTGCTCTGCAAAACGGTGCGGCCTTCGTTGGCACCAATCCCGACAAGAGCTTTCCCCTTGAGACCTGGAATGCCCCGGGAAACGGCGCGATGATTGCAGCGCTTGAAGCCACCACCGGTTTACGCCCGACCATCATCGGGAAACCGGAGCCCCATTTGTATGTGCAATGCTTGCGTCGTATGGGCACCACGCCTGAGACCACCCTGGCCCTCGGTGACCGTCTTGATACAGACATACTCGGCGGGCAGCGCGCCGGGATGCCTACCGCGCTTGTGTTGACCGGGATCTCCTCCCGGGATGATATTCAGCCCAGCGGGATCCAGCCTGACTGGGTCTTTTCCGGGCTCCCTGAACTGACACAGGCACTTCAGAACGCATGAACGAAAACGAGCGCCCCCTGTTCTTCGATCTGGATCTCGCTGCGCTGCAGGAGCGGCTGCGAAGTTGGGGAGAACCTGCCTACCGTGCGGCCCAGATCTGGCAAGCCGTCTACCAGCAGTTCCATTTTCAGCCGCAGCATATGACGACCCTGCCACTCTCACTGCGCAGCAAGCTGGCGAGCAGCATCCGTTTTACATCCCTTGATCCAGTGAAAGAACGCTCCACCCCGGACGGCGCAACCCAGAAAATCCTCTTCCGCCTGGACGATAACCGTGATATCGAGAGCGTGCTGATGCGTTACGATCAGCGGAGGACGACCTGTATCTCCACCCAGGCGGGATGTGCGATGGGATGTACATTCTGTGCAACCGGCCAGATGGGATTCTTGCGTAACCTTTCCGCTGGCGAAATCGTGGAACAGGTGATGTTTTTTGCTGCGATGCTCCATCGAGAAGCGGACCATCTCACCAATGTTGTCCTTATGGGCATGGGAGAACCGTTTGCAAACTACAATGCAGTGATGCAGGCTATCGACCGACTGCATAACCCGGATGGCTTCAATATGGGAGAGAGGCGTTTTACGATATCCACCGTGGGGCTTGTGCCGCAGATCCTTCGCTTCGCCTCGGAGCAGCGACAGATCAACCTTGCAGTCTCACTGCATGCCGCCACAGACGATCTCCGCAGCCAGATGATGCCCATCAACCGCAAATATGGTCTTGAAGAGCTGATGGATGCCTGCCGAAGCTACGTGGACACGACTCATCGACGCGTAACCTTTGAATGGGCGCTCATACGCGGCGTCAACGATGGACTCGATCAGGCGGATGCCTTTATCGCACGGGTGAACCGATTACGCTGTCATGTCAATCTCATCCCGCTCAATCCCACACCGGGATACGGAGCCGCCCCTTCCGAACCGGCACAGGTCGAAACCTTCCAGCGTCGACTGCTCGACCATCACATTCCCTGCACAGTCCGGCTGCGCCGCGGGATCGACATCCAGGCGGGTTGTGGCCAGCTTGCCATTGCGGAAACACCTTCATGAGCACCTTCAAAGACCAGGTGAGTGTGTCATGAGGACCCTTGTCGATGCGGTGAAACCCAAGAGTCCACTGCGAAGGGTAATCGCCAGGAACGGAGAAGTGTGCGCTCCTTGTCAACCAACGGCCCGAAAGGTATCATTCACATGATGACGAAGAAGGATATTCTCGCTGCATCGATTCTGTCTGCCGATTTCGGTCAGCTCGCAACGGAAATTAAGACTGTTGAGGATGCCGGCGCGGATTGGATCCATGTGGACATTATGGATGGGCATTTCGTCCCTCAGATTGCCTTAGGGCCCGTGCTTCTGCGCGCGTGTCGAGCAGCTGCAACTTGCCCGCTTGATGTGCATCTGATGGTTGAAAACCCGGACAAGCGGCTTGAGACCTATGTGGAGGCTGGCGCTGATTGGCTTTCGGTACAGGTGGAAACATCACCGCATATCGATCGTGTGCTGCGACGGATCCGTGAGTTAGGCGCACATCCCGGCATCGTGCTCAACCCTGGCACACCCGCAGCCTCCATCAAGGAGATTATCCATCTGGTGGATCTGGTGCTCGTCATGACCGTTAATCCGGGGTATTCCGGGCAATCCTTTCTTGGCTCAGTGATGCACAAGGTCTGTGAAATACGCACCATGCTGGACGAGGCCGGCTCCAAAGCCCGTCTGGAAGTCGATGGCGGGATTTCAGCGGAAACGGTTTCGCAGGCGCTAGCCGCCGGAGCTGACACCTTCGTCGCTGCAAGCGCTATCTTCAAACACACTGAGGGACCGGCGGCGGGTACGCGGGCATTAATCGAAGCGATTCAGGCTGCTCGGGGTTAATACGCATGAAAAAAGCCGCTTGCAGCGGCTTTTATCAGAACAAGTCTTTTACAGCATTCAGGCGCGAGCAAGTCGTTTGATGCACTTTGCGCACAGAGTCTTCTGAACGAGGCGGCCATTTTCCATCACGCGGACTTTCTGCAGGTTGGGCTGGAACGTCCGCTTCGTTGCCTTCATCGAGAAGCTGCGACTCTGACCAAATTTCGTGCTCTTGCCGCAATGTTCGCATTTTGCCATCGAACACTCCTTTCAAGGAGAGACATATCTTGGGGAACGCTGGAAATCATACCACAGGTCGTAGTTGCCTTCAAACCCGATTGGGGAATTCGGAGGGTACCATCCATGGCTGCTGAACACAAACCAAGTGGGCATATCATGATCGCCCCCCATGCCATCGCGACCATCGCCTCTCATGCCGCATTGTCTTCGTATGGTGTAGTGGGGATGGCTTCCAAGAACCTCGTGAACGGCATTGCCCGTGCCCTGGCACTTGATCCTTCCCACGGTATCCGTGTCAACACGGCGCAGGGTGAAATCCGAATTGACGTCTTCGTGATGGTGGAATATGGAACCCGTATCTCTTCAGTAGCCCGGAGTGTTGCTAATAACGTCCGTTACCAAGTGGAAAAAGCCATCGAACGACCTGTGACCGCAGTTAACGTCCATATCCAGGACCTGCGGATTAGCAATGTGGATTGATGTGGATTGATGTGATGACAATAACTAACAAAGCTATCGAGGACGAACTTCGCTTGAAGCTTGCCGAACAGTACGCCGTCCTTGATGGCCGCACATTTCAGGAGTTCCTCCAGGCCAGCCTGATATGGCTCAAAGCCAACCAGCAGGTTGTCAATTCCCTGAACGTCTTCCCCGTACCGGATGGCGACACCGGAACCAACATGGTATTGACCCTGCAATCCGCGATGGAAGAACTCAACAATCTCGAGGAGCACGACATCAGCGACATCGGACATGCGATTGCTCACGGCGCGTTGATGGGTGCGCGTGGCAACTCGGGCGTCATCCTTTCCCAGATTTGGCGTGGTTTCGCCCGGGCGCTGGATGATCTGGAAGTCATGAATGCTGCTGTCTTCGTGCAAGCGCTCCAAGAGGCGCGCGACACCGCCTATAAGGGCGTGGTGCGTCCCGTCGAAGGAACCATTCTTACAGTCTCATCCGATATCGCTTCTGCGGCAGCAAAAGCGCACGAGAGCGGCGTGGACTCGGTCTTTGCCCTTCTCGAGCATGTGGTTGAGGCTGCCGATCTTTCCGTACAACATACCCCCGAGCTCCTACCCGTCCTCAAGGAAGCAGGGGTCGTCGACAGCGGCGGGAAAGGCCTCTTCTTCATCATGGAAGGTATGCTGCGCTACGCCTACGATCAACCCTTGGATCAACCCATCACTGAGGTGCAACCGCTCGACGCGCTGCAAATCAATGATGCGGCTGAAACGATTGAACCCGGACAGGATTGGGAAGTTGTTGTCGATTTTCACCCACAGGCAGAGCTGGACCTCGGGCGTTTCTATTCCGGACTGGAGGAACTGGGAACATCCATTCAAATGGGCGAAGGTGATGGCATGTATCGCATGCATATCCATGTCCCTGATAAGTCGGAGTACCGCACGATCGACTACGTCAAGAACTTTGGTACGATCACCAACATCGCCATTGAAAACTTGATGCTCCAGGTCGGCGGCCGCAAGGGGGTTGAGGACATCTCCTCACTCGAACTGGATGAAATCCAGGCCGACGAAATCGCCGTCGTCGCTGTCGCGCCCGGATACGGACTGGCGCGTGTATTTGCAAGTCTGGGTGTCGCTGCCCTTATTGAGGGTGGTCAGACGATGAATCCCAGCACACAGGAAATCATCGCCGCCTTCGAAGATTTACCCTCTCAACAGATTATTATCCTGCCCAATAATAAAAACATCCTCCTTGCCGCACAGCAAGCTGTGGAGTTGTCGGTTAAGCAGGTTAAAGTGGTGCCATCGGTGTCTGTTCCGGAAGGGATTGCCGCCATGTTCGCCTACGAAAAAGATGGTGATCTGGAGCCGGTTGCCAAGGCGATGCAAGCCGCGCTGGATGAGATACAAACCATTCAGATTACCACAGCCACACGTACCGTTGAGATTGACGACGTACAGGTTAAGGAGGGCCAGGTCATCGGTCTACTGGAAAACAAACTTGCCGCTGCCGGCGACGAGATCCAGGATGTCCTTGATCACGTCATGGAAAAAGCCATGTTGGAGGATATCGAACTCATCACCCTCTACTATGGCGAGAACTACACCGAGGAAGAAGCGCAGAAAACCGCTGAGCGTATGATGTCGAAATTCGAGGGAATCGAAGCCGAAGTTCACGCCGGAAACCAGCCACATTATCAACTTATCATTTCACTCGAGTAGCCCATGAGCCGAGTCCACATCGTAACTGACGGGTCTGTTCACTTTACATCTTCACACTACCTTCGCCATTATCCCGTTCACATCCTCCCCCTCCAGGTGCGTTGTGGAGGCCAGGTCGTTGAGGAAAGCCCGCTCAACGATCCAGTGCCCCTCACCCCTTTTCTCGAACCTGGCCCGGAAGCGTTGAGCATCATCCCCCCCAGCGTCGACGAGTTCACATCCCTCTACGAAGAGCTGGGAGCACAATTCAACCAGATCATTTCCATCCACTGCTCCTCCGCCTTGAACGGAACGTATGAAAATGCCTACGCGGCAAGTCAGCGGTTCCTAGGGCGTTTTGACATCCAGGTGATTGATTCGGAGTCCGTATCTATTGGACTGGGAATGCTGGTGCAGTGCGCCATGGAAGCCAGCGCCCGACGTGAAAAGTTGGATGCCATCGTACGACAAGTGAGGGGACGCATTTCGAACCTCTACATGGTCTTCTTCCTTGAAGACCTTTACTACCTGGAGCGAAACCATCTCATCAGCCGATCACAGGCCATCCTCGGCAACATGCTCGGGATCATCCCCTTCCTCACCATGGAGGAAGGCCAGCTTGTTCCTATGGAGAAAGTGCGCACCCGCTCGCGCGCCATCGAAAAAATCATTGAATTTGCGTGTGAATTTAACGACGTGCATCAAATGGGGCTTCTGCAGAGTGACATCACCCCGAGTCCGGAAAGCCGTGCTGTATCCGATCGCTTGCAATCTCTCTTCCCCGGACAGCGCATTTTCATTGCCAACTACGGCCCTTTGCTCTCATCCTTCGTTGGCCCCAACAGCTTTGGGATCGTCATCCTTGATTCCCTGGATGAGAACAACGGATGATGGTTACGCCGTCTGAAACCGCCATTGTCACAGATAGCACCGCGGACATTCCACCCCAGCTTGCTTCACGGTATCATATCGAAGTCGTCCCGGCCGTACTCACCATCAATGGTCAATCCTATCAGGACGGGCGAGATTTCAATCGGCGGGCGCTGTACGAATCGATGGACGGCATGCAGCACCTCCCCACGACAGCCACGCCTGCAGCTGGTGTATTCGAGACGACCTACCGCAGACTTCTCAAGATGGGCGCGAAAAACATCATCTCCATTCACGTATCAAGCAAACTCAGCGGAATGCTGAATGCTGTCCATCAGGCTGCTGGTGCTATCGGGTCATGCGTCCACCCCATCGACAGCGGGCAAGTCTCCCTTGGACTTGGTTTCCAGGCGATTGAACTGGCCCAGCTGGCACAGGAAGGTGCTGCGCTTGACCACCTGCTTCAGCTCGCCGACAGCCTTCGAAAGCGTGTGCGTACCATTGCCGGTATCGACAGTCTTCAGTTCCTGCGCAGGAGCGGGCGTGTGAGCTGGCTGCGCGCCGAAATCGGGCTCCGCCTGCGCCTGCGACTGGTGCTTGAAGTGATCGATGGCGACGTTGTCCGACATTCGATCGCGCGAACCAGACGGCAGGTGATGACCAAGCTTCTCCAGGAAGCCCACACTTGGCAGCCGTTGCGGCGTCTGGCCATCCTCCATTCCGGCATCCCCTCCCTGGCCGAAGAGTTGCTGGATAGACTCTCCAGCGCAGCACAGGTAGCACCCTTCATGGTCGATGTCACAACGGTCATCGGGGCGCATGTGGGACCGCGCTCCATTGGTCTCGCTGGATTGCTTCCGTAATATCTGGCACAAATCGCCCAACACCTTTATTATTGTTCCTATGAACTCAGCCATACAAAAATTCCTGAATTACTCCCGCCTGGAAGCTCAACGAGGATTTGATAACCGAGCCGTCGTAGGCGGACTCGAGAATATGCTGGAACCGTGGGAAGCCGAAGCCAGGGAAACCCGGCTTCCTGAGCACTTGATACAGCTCATCACGGGGCGCCTGCGAGATTATGCGCGCTTGAGCGCCGATTCGCGGGCTGAAATGTTAACGGGGCTCTGGAACCGCATTGAACAGGACATCCCCGAGACGCGCGGCTCCTATTCACCCGACCCCGCTCGCCTGATAAAGAAACCAGCGCCCAAACCACCGACAGCTGGAGAGCCGGCGTCGGAAAGGCCAACAGCAGTACAAACGGAATCAACCTCTGCCTCTCCGCAAGCGCCTCAACCCGCAAGGGACAGCACGCCAAAGGATCCTGAAGAGGGAGCGGAACTACCTGCCAAAGCGGAGGTCTCGCCAAGCGAGGCTGTGGATGAGGAACCGGAAGTACCTGCTGAACCTCCTGCAGCATTAGGCGCGCCCCTTACCACCATTTCCGGGATTGGACCACGCTCTGCGAAGACGTTGAAGAAATTGGACCTTGAATCGCTCGGGGATTTGCTCTGGCATCTGCCCCGTCGCTACGATGACTACTCGCAATTAAAAACCATAAACAAACTGTGGTACGGCGAAGAGGTCACGATCATCGGCACCGTGGAGAAGGTGCATGTGCGCAAGGTCCGCAACCGGAAACTCTCCATCATTGAAGCCGTGGTTTCTGATGGTACGGGCTCAATCCGTGTCACCTGGTTCAACCAGCAATGGATCGCCAAGCGGCTTTCCTCAGGTGATCCAATTGTCCTCTCAGGCAAAATCGACCAGTATCTGGGCAGGCTCGTGATGAAGAGCCCCGACTGGGAAATGCTCGAACGGGAAAACCTTCATACCAACCGCATTGTCCCTGTCTACCCTCTCACGGCAGGCATTCACCAGAAGTGGCTTCGCAAGGTGATCTACGCGATCGTCGATCGCTACGCGAAACGCATCCCCGACCCTCTCCCCGCCTCCATTCGCTCTTCTGCTGCTGTGGAACCCCTCCCGCGCGCCTTGCGCCAGATCCATTTCCCGGACGACTGGGATTCCCTCCACAAGGCGCAGCAGCGCTTGAGTTTTGATGAACTGTTTCTCCTGCAGCTTGGAGTCATTCGGCAGAAGCGTGCGTGGGAAGAGCTCCAGACGCGGCCGTTTGAGATCGAGGATACCTGGCTGGATAGCTTCACATCCGCGCTGCCATACACGCTGACCGACGCACAGCACCGCGCCCTGAAGGACATCCGTACAGACCTGGCAGCGCCCAAACCGATGAACCGCCTGCTGGAAGGTGATGTTGGATCGGGTAAGACCATTGTCGCAGCAGCTGCCATTGGCATCACTGCCGCCAACCAGGCGCAATCCGCCATCATGGCACCCACCAGTATCCTTGCCGAACAACACTTCCACACCCTCAGCGAGGTTCTACCGAGCGCTGCCGGCATCGACGCAGGTGCGATCCGGCTTCTGATCGGCGCCACACCTGAGGCGGAAAAATCCGCCATTCGTGAAGGGCTTGCCGATGGCAGCATCGTTGCTGTGGTCGGGACGCACGCCTTGCTCGAAGATCCCGTTACATTCGACCAGCTTGGGCTTGTGATTATCGATGAGCAACACAGATTTGGTGTCGAGCAGCGCGCCCAGCTGCGCGCGAAAGGTGAGAACCCCCACCTGCTTGTGATGACAGCCACACCCATCCCGCGCTCACTTGCGCTGACGGTCTATGGCGATTTGAATTTGAGCGTGATCGATGAGATGCCCCCGGGGCGGCAACCGATTGAAACGCACGTCTTCCTGCCCTCAGAACGTCTGCGCGCTCACCGCTTCATCATCACGCAGCTCGAAAAGGGCCATCAAGCCTTCATCATTTTCCCCCTTGTTGAAGAATCCGAGAAAGTGGATGCGAAAGCCGCCGTCGAGGAACATAAAACGCTGCAGGAAGGGATCTTCCATCCGTACCGTCTTGGATTGCTTCACGGTCGCATGAAACCAGAAGAGAAAGAAGCTGTGATGCAGCAGTTTCGCCATCAGGAGCTCGACATTCTGGTCTCGACCTCGGTCGTCGAGGTCGGTGTCGATGTTCCCAACGCGTCCGTCATTCTGATTGAGGGCGCGAATCGTTTCGGTCTTGCCCAGCTTCATCAGTTCCGCGGGCGTGTAGGAAGAGGCCCCATGCAGGCCTACTGCATCCTCATACCGGACAGTGAAGATGAGGGTGAAAACCAGCGTCTTGCCGCCATGGAGCGCACGAGCGACGGGTTCGAACTCGCCGAGTTGGACCTGAATCAACGCGGCCCCGGCGACTTCCTGGGCACTCGACAATCCGGTTTTCTCGATTTACGCCTAGCACGACTCAGCGACGTCGTCATGATCGAGAAAGCACGGCGTGAGGCGGTCCGCTTGGTTGATGATGACCCCAACCTTGAAAAGCCAGAACATGCCTTCCTTTCAAAGGAGCTTGACCGCTTCTGGAATGTCGCTCGAGGAGAAAGAAGCTAATGGTTCGTGCCGTCTTTCCTGGAACGTTCGATCCCATCCATAACGGTCATATCGACATCGCTCGCAGGGCAGCCAAGCTTTTTGACGATGTGGTTGTCGCCGTCTATGACAAACCACAGAAAACGCTCCTGTTCCAACCGGAAGAACGACTGGAACTTGCGCGCAAAACCTTTGTGAATGATCCATCGATTTCGGCTACGCTCTTTAGCGGATTGACCGTGGACTTCTGCCGCAAGAATGATATCCAGGTCATTGTACGCGGTTTGCGGGTTTTCTCCGACTTTGAACATGAATTCCGCATGGCGCTTGCCAATCATCACCTCGCCCCGGAGATTGAAGTCGTCGCCCTCATCACCAGCGAGGAACACAGCTTCCTGTCCGGTTCGACCGTGAAAGAAATCGCCTTACTCGGCGGCGATGTGTCCGAATTTGTGCCGGCGCATGTTCAGCTGGAAATCTCGGAGCGCTTTGCAAGCGGCGAGAATGATGTTCCCATGGTTTCGCTGCGGGACTGAAGCGATTGACCGCGTTAGCGGTTCGGTGTACCCTTCGATTCACCCACACCGCCCTGCTTTGCTGTTAAGTCCCGCCACCGATTTCGGAGGGGAAGATGGACATCCTGCACCTAGTTGACCGCCTGGAAGAATTATTCAATCAGAGTCGTCCCATCCCCCTCACGCATAATGTGATCGTCGATGAGGACCGCATGCTGGAAATCATCGATCAAATGCGAATCTCCATTCCTGAGGAAGTCAAAGAAGCGCAGCAAGTATTCGCACAGCGGGATAGGGTTCTAGCTCAGGCGCAGGAGGAAGCCAACCGCACAATCGCTCTGGCCAAGAAGCAGGCGGAGGAACTCACAAAGCGTGATTCGATTGTTGAAGGCGCCAACCGCCGAGTGGAACACATCATTGATCAAGCTAAAGCCGATGCAGAACTGGTGCGGCAGGAGGCTGATGAGTATGTGATTGAAGCGCTAAGCGCGCTGGAAGCAGAGGCCACCAAGATCCTCAACCAGGCTCGTAATGGCATTGCCACCCTGCGAACTGAGCGACAGATGCAAACCCAGTCGTTCGATGAACATGAAGAACCACCCGAGGAGGGCGCATAACCACGCGCTTGCGGCATCATTCAGAAAACCCGCCTCAAGGCGGGTTTTCTGTTTATCCCTGCAGGACGTCCGTGGCTGCACGCCTGGCAGCCGCATGTGCCCCAGCCGCGTGGATGAACGCCTTAAAGAGCGGATGAGGACGTGTTGGACGGGATAGAAATTCAGGGTGGAACTGCGTCCCAAGCATAAAGGGATGCCGGGCGAGTTCAACAACTTCCACGAGTTTGCCATCCGGGGACACGCCCGAATAGACCATGCCAGCCTGGGCAAGGCGTTCCCTATAGGCGTTGTTGAATTCCCAACGATGGCGATGACGCTCATGTACCTCGGCTTGACCGTACGCCTTCCCTGCAAGGGTATCTGATTTGAGTACGCACGGATACAGGCCAAGCCGCATGGTTCCACCCATATCGCTCACATCGCGCTGTTCCGGCAGCAGGTCGATCACGGGGTGAGCCGTAGTGGGATCAAACTCCGTTGAATTGGCATCCATGTCCCCATAGACATGTCGGCAAAACTCAATCACCATCGTCTGCATTCCGAGGCAGAGGCCGAAATAGGGGATGCCATCTTCACGCGCCACGCGTGCCGCTGCCACTTTGCCCTCCACACCGCGCACCCCGAACCCTCCCGGCACAACGATGCCGTCGACATCGTGCAGCAGGTCGTGCCCCCGACCTTTCTCCAGATCAGCCGCATGTATCCAGCGAATATCATCGCAGACCGCCTCGGATAGCGCTGCATGCCGGATGGCTTCTTTCACGCTCATATAGGCATCATGCAGCTCGACATATTTCCCGACCAGCGCGATGCGCACGCGGGAGTTGTCTTCCCTGGCTCGTTGGACAAGCGCATTCCATTCATCCCACTGAGGCTCCCGCCGCGTTTCAAGCCGGAGCCGCTCCATAATGAGCTCTGCGACATTGCGCGCTTCCATCAACAGGGGAACTTCGTACAGCACAGGTGTGGTCTTCAGGGGAATCACCGCCCTGGCTTCAACGCCGCAGAAAAGGGCAATCTTCTCACGGAGTTCGGCATCCACATCATAATCGGATCGGCTGATAATCATGTCCGGCTGGATGCCAATCGAGCGCAGCTCCTGGACAGAATGCTGCGTGGGTTTGGTTTTTAATTCGCCAGTGGCTCCAATATGCGGCAGCCAGGTCACATGGATGTAATACGAGTTGTCTGGCCCGAGCGAAGCCCGCATCTGCCGCAGTGCTTCCAGGAACGGTAGTGACTCAATATCTCCAACCGTCCCCCCAACCTCAACAACCACGACCTCCGCGCCTGTCTCCTTTGGCACGAGCGCAATGCGCCGTTTGATCTCATTGGTAATGTGTGGGATAACCTGTATGGTCCCCCCAAGGAAATCGCCCCGTCGTTCACGGGCGATCACCTCTGAGTAAATCTGACCGGTGGTGACATTGCAGTTGCTGTTCAAGCTGGTGTCGATGAAGCGTTCATAGTGGCCCAGGTCAAGATCCGTTTCCGCCCCATCATCGAGCACATACACCTCCCCATGCTGATAGGGATTCATCGTACCGGGGTCCACATTAATATAGGGGTCCAGCTTCTGCATGGAGACGGACAATCCTCTCTCCTTAAGAAGCCGACCAATGGCAGCGCCGGTGACACCTTTCCCCACAGAACTGACAACGCCTCCGGTCAAGAAAATGTACTTGGTCATGGACGGCACCACCTTGAGTCACATTGAGAGGCGGGGAGGGATGCTCCGCATCTCCTCCCCGCCAGGGTTCTTGCTTATCGTTATGCCTCTCTCGGCATCGGTATCATTGAATCATCTTCCGCAAATCGGTCACCGCTCGCCGCATTTCGAGCAACACGAGACCGAGCTTGGCTTCTTCCCGGGCGAGGGCAGTGAGGACGGCATCCATGCCAACAGACATAATGAGGACATAGCCTGACTCACCATGGATGTAGACCTCATCCAGTTCACCGCGCGCGAGTTCGCCTGCGATTCGTTCCCCGAGGCTGAGCATGGCAGCTGACATCGCAGCGACGCGATCCTCCTCGACATTCGCAGGAAGCGCAGCGGCGATGGTGAGCCCATCGATGCTGACGACAGCCGAGGCTTCCACGTCCGGCGTCACCGCCTGCAGTTCAACGAGGCGGTCGACAATCAGGTCTGTTCCGCTTTTTTCCATGCTGGCCTTCTACGATTCTCCAGGAACGCTGGCGAGTTTACCATAGCGGTTGAATCGGAGCAAGCGGGAAGGTCTCTGTGTGCTCCAGCTTGAGCTCCCTACAGCGACCAGCGCTTAGCGCAGGCCGGGCAGCAACTCAACGACCATCTCCCCCGCTTCAAGATCCACTCGCTTGATGACCGATTGAATGGCGGGGAGCAGGATGTCGTCTCCCTCCGCATTGCGCACGATATAGACGTCATTGGCCCCGGTTTCAAGGATGTCCACCAGCGTGCCAAGTTCCTCACCGTCCACGGTTCGAACGGGGAGACGAAGCACCTGGAAATAGTAGTATTCCCCTTCAGCAAGCGGGGCAAGATCATCCACTGCGATGAATACCTCTTGCCCGCGCCAGACTTCGGCGCCTTCGCGATCGATGCAGCCTTCCAGCTTCAACAGGCAACGCTTCTTGTGTATACGTACATCGGCCACCACGACCGCCGTCTTTTTTTCACCGAGATACACCGTCGTTCCGGGCACAAGGCTGCGGAATTGAGCTGAGTCTGAATCAACAACCAGCGCGCCCTTCACACCATGAGGACGCACAACGCGCCCAACCGCAAAGAAATCCTTCTCTGGTCGGGCGCGCAGATTGGCCTTACTCATCCTTGCTGTATGATGTCAAGCGTGGTCCGCAAGCCTTTTCGGGCGGCTGCAACACGCATCAAGGCACGCATGGCGTTGGCCACGCGGCCCCGGCGTCCGATCACCCGCCCCATATCTTCCTCAGCGACTTTCAAGGACACGTGGACGTCCCTGCCGTAGGTTCGTTCGGTCACATCGACCTCGGTGGGAACATCGACGAGTGATTTCGCCACGAACTCAACGAGTGCTTTCATCGTTCCTGCCTCCCGTTTCTACGTCGCCGCATGGAACTGAACACGCAAGACGAGCGTTTCAGGCAGTGCGACCTCAGTCTTCCTCTTTATCCGCATCAGCGTCGTCGTCGGCTTCGTCTTGAGCCTCATCCTCAGCTTCTTCGGCTTCTTCGGATTCTTCGGATTCTTCAGCTTTTGCCTCTTCGGCATCGTCGGATTCTTCGGTGTCAGCCGCATCAGCCTCGGCTTCGGTAGCTTCTTGCGGTGCCGCTTCAGCAGCTTCCTCGGCAACCTCTTCGGCATCCTCCTTGGAAGCCTCTTCCGGGGTTTCCACCTCGGGAGCGGATTCTTCCTTGGGCTCAGCGCCAGCAGGCTTGGAAGCTTTCTGACGTGCACCGACGAGATCATCACGGCGAGTGCGAGGATCGACCTCCACATGTGCTTCTTCCGCTTCAGCCAGCAGCTTTTCGAGGGATTCACCGCCCTTGAAGCGCTCCCAGCGATCGAGAGCACCAGAAGTACGCATCAGTTTCAGCATCGAATCAGATGGCTGTGCACCATTCTTCATCCAGTGAAACAGCCGCGCCTCATCGATCTCAATCGTCGCGGGTTCTGTGCGCGGGTTGTAGTTGCCGATGATTTCCAGGAAACGGCCGTCTCGCGGGCTTTCCTTATCGGCGACGACAATTCGGTAACTGGGTTGATGTCTTGCGCCCACTCGGCGCAGTCGTATACGAACCATGTTGGTAATCTTCTCCTTTTGGATTAGAAGTGCACGAGGACCAGGAGGGAGGGATCCTGGAAAGGAGATACAGGACCGCCTGGTACCAAGAAGCGACGTTATCGCAACCCATGAATTATACCGCTATTTCCGCGACCTCCAAGCCTTTTCAACATTTTCTGCATTTCCCGGAACTGTCGCAGAAGCTGGTTGATCTCTTGTACATCAGTGCCAGAACCGGCTGCGATCCGTCGCTTCCTGCTGGCATTCAGCATCCTTGGGTTACGGCGTTCGGCTGGAGTCATCGAACGGATGATGGCTTGTGTTCGACGGAGCTGCCTGTCCAAATCACGAACAGGCTGTCCGGCACGCATCCCGCTGATGCCGGGTACCAGGTCCAGCAGCTTGTCCACAGGTCCCATCTGCTGCATTTGTCCCAATTGTTCCCCGAAATCTTCCAGGGTGTACCGCCCTGAAAGCATGCGTTCCGCCTGAGCTGCGGCTTCCTTCTCTTCGAAAGCCTGCTCTGCCTTCTCAATCAAGGAGACCACGTCCCCCATGCCGAGAATACGGGACGCAAGACGCTCAGGCTCGAAGCGCTCTAACGCATCCCGGCTTTCACCGGTGCCGATGAATTTAATGGGAACACCGGTGATTGAACGCATCGAGATGGCTGCCCCACCTCGTGCATCGCCATCCATCTTGGTGAGGATTAACCCGGAAATACCAAGCCTCGCATGAAAACCGCGCGCGATGTTCACAGCCTCCTGTCCTGTCATGGCATCAGCAATCAACAATATTTCGACCGGTTCGACACGTTTCTGAATCTGCTCCAGTTCCAGCATCAGTTCGTCGTCGAGCTGTGAGCGTCCCGCTGTATCGAGAAGCAGAACACTGACCCCCGAAGCGGAGGCTTTCTGCAATGCCCGCTCACACAGCTCTGGCGGAGCCACGCCCTCCTCGGTATAAACAGGCACATCCTCTTCCCGACCAAGAACCTGCAGCTGGTGGACAGCTGCCGGGCGATAGGGATCCGCCGCGACCATGGCTACACGCTCGCCATTACCCCGTAAATGACGTGCAAGTTTGGCTGCCGTCGTGGTCTTCCCGGAACCTTGCAGCCCAACGAGCATCACCACACGCGGTTTCCTCCCCTTCAACAAGAGCCTTCCCGGTTCACCCAGGGTTCGGGTCAGCTCCTCATGGATCGCCCTGATGACCTGCTGGGAAGGATTCAGCGCACGCGAGATCTCCTCACTCAGAGCACGATCACGGACCTGTGCGACAAGGGCTTTCACAACCTGATACTGGACATCAGCTTCCAGAAGAGCCAGGCGGATACCGCGCACCGCCGCATCGACATCCTCCGGGCGGAGCTTGCCGCGCTTTCCAAGGGTTCGGAAGACATCCTGCAGGCGTTGAGTTAAGGATTCAAACATCGTTTCACCATGACCATTCATTGAAAGCGCCGGGCGCAGAAGGTGCAGCGCAACCGGCGTGCTGAGGCAAATCTGATTCTAGCGGGGGCTTAAAACCTGGTCAAGGGATGATCGCATCAAGCCCGCCGAGCAGTTCCACACCGAGCACTCTCGCTTCTGCTGGAGTCCCATCTTCCAGCACAATCACGACGATACGGGGTGGCTCATGACGATTAAATCCCATGAACCACGCCACTGTTTCACCGGACTCGCCGCTGATGGCACTAGCCGCATAACCGCGCACCCCCCCTCCTACCTCGGGGAAAAGCTCAGGAATCTGCGCCGCAAGATCAGCCTCAAGGATGGTCCGTTCCGCATCCCGAGAGCTTTGCAGAAGCCATTCACCTTCTGGTGATTGAAGCGCATCCACCAGCCGGATTCCGGGTAGCACACCCCCATCCACGACCGCACTCCACGCTCGCGCCAGCTGCAGTGGACTGATTTGAACCGCCCCCTGCCCGATGGCCTCATCCGCCGGCTCCACGCTGCCCGGAAGGTCCAGTTCTACCTGAGGAAGCTCAAGCGCGGGTAAGCGGTTAAATCCAAAAGCCGCCAGCATCGCCATCATTCCCGCTTCGTCCAGCTCTTCACCGATCTCAAGGAGCGCAGCGGGACAACCGGCGAGCATCGCCTCGCCGTAGGTGATATCGCTTTCCATGCCAGGTGTGAGGGTGCAGGATAGCGCGGTTCCATCAACCCTCACCACCGCATCGGGGGCATCGGGCGTTTCTTCAACCTGGATGACACCTTCCTGCAGCGCCCAGATGTAGGAAAAGGGTGCCAGGACCATACCCGGTTGATAGGCAGCCTGAGTCGCCCGGTTGATGAGCGGCGATTCGGGCTGAAGAACCAGTTGCTCCCAATCTTCTTCGAGGGTAGATGCGCTGAAGGCCGGTGATGAAGCTAGGGCGAGGATGTCACCCGACTGCGCCTCAAGGACGACCGCAGCAGCAGGGCGATTGCCCAGCGTGTCGACCGCGCTATTCTGTATATCCGCATCGATGGTGAGACGGACATCCAGCCCCTCAGGGGGAACGGCATACAGCTTGTACGCCCACCAGACTTCCCAGGCATCTCTCAAGGCCGCGCCGCGTAAGACGTCATCCAGCGATTGCTCAATGCCGCTTTTTCCGAAAAGCATCGAGTCATACCCCACGACCACAGACGTTGCGTCGAGCGGATAGCTTCGTTCGTACTCGCCGCGCATGCCCGTGGATTCCGCCAATATGTCGCCATCCCTGTCAAGGATGGATCCGCGCAACGAATAGCGCGATTCGAGCGCGCGGCGCGGGTTGTCTGTGCGGGCAACCAGCACGGGAGCACGGTAGACCGTCCACCAACCAAGAATGATTGCCAACCCCGACCAGCTGGCCAGGAACAACAGGGATAAATCCCTTACCGGCCTTTCATACGCGCTGTTGTCCACCAGTTGGTCGGAGAGCAGCAGGAGCAAGCCCATCAGCAGGAAACTGGACACAAGCGAGGATCCGCCGTACGAGACGAAGGGCAGCGTGATCCCGGCGAGAGGAAGAAGGCGCAGCACCCCACCGAGAATATAGAGCGCCTGAAAGCCCAATGATATCGTCAAACCCGCTCCCAACAAGACCCGGTAGGATGAGCGCTGATGAAGCGTAATCCGCAGCCCTCGTTCGATCAATAAAGCGAACAGTGCAAGCATGGCGATGCCACCCACTGCGCCAGTTTCCTCGATCACCGCTGCAAAAATGAAATCGGTATGCACGGCTGGAATAAAGCCTGGTGACCCGAGGCCCGGTCCCTGCCCCAGCAACCCGCCGGATGCGATCCCGATCAGGGATTGGATCATCTGGTAGCCGCCGCCGATGGGATCCGCCCACGGATTCAACCATGCGTCCACCCTCACCTGCACAACATCGGAAAGCAGGTAGCCTGTGCCCCCCGCAAGGGCGGTGAACAAGAGCGCGCCAACGAAGACGATGCGCCGGCCAGAAGCAAAGTAGAGCAAGCCAGCCAGAATAGCCAGCACTAGCGTGGCCGTTCCCAGGTCACGCTGCACCAGCAGCAAACCCACGGAGAGGCCCCACATGGCCAGCAGCGGTGTGAGCGTGGGAATCCAGGCGCCCTGATGGGTTTCCCTGAAGGGTAGTGTCTCTGAGAAGTAAGAAGCAAGGTATACGACCAGGAGGAGCCGCAGCGGTTCCGAGGGTTGAATGTAGATGCCAAGAATGCGCAGCCACAATCGTTGCTCCCCTCCAGAGGGATGCGTACCAAAAAATAACGTCAGCGCCGTCAGAAGAAGTCCGCAAAGAAGCCACAAAATGCGGTACCTGCGCAACGCCTCAAGGATTCCGGACCGAGCCAGCATGCCACCCAGCAACAGCGATCCGACCAGGAACCATACGAGCTGTCGAGCTCCGAAACCGGGTGCCACGCGCCCGATGGTAAGCATGCCCCAGCCTGTGAGGAGATACATCACTGGAAGTAAATAGGGGTCGCGCCGAGGTAAGTGGCGCGCGGCCTGCCTCCGCACCCAGATCACCGACAACACCCAGCAAGGAATCACCAGGAGCAGGTTGAAACGGGCTGCTGACGAACGCCAATCCCCCGTCCGCACCGCTGGCGAAATCACCACCACGGCACTGAGGAGGCTTACAAACAGGAACGCGAGGCCAAGCAAGCGGACCTCGCGCTGCTCGCTGGACAGCCCTCGATCAGTCAAGCAGGCCGTCCAGCAGGAAACCCAGTCTTTCGCGCTCATCGGCCGAGATCCGCTCGGGCGCGGTGATGAGCGCGTCCTCCATCGAATGGAAGCACTCGCAATCAACATCCTCCGACACGCGACTCACAAGCGTACGAATAGCTTGTTTTGCAAGAGCGGTATTATCGGTGAGCGTACGAATGACCATCTCCACCGAGACCGGCTCCTCCGCCATCCGCCACACATCATAATCAGTGACATGCGCCATCACCGCGTAGCACATCCTTGCTTCGCGTGCGAGGTAGGCCTCAGGAGAGGTCGTCATGCCAATGATGGACATGCCCCAGGCCCGGTAGGCGTTGGATTCAGCGCGGGTGGAAAACGCAGGACCTTCGATCGTGATGTAGGTACCGCCGCGGTGAACAGTGGCGCCGGTTTCTTCAGCGGCTTGGGCAGAAAGTTTGCAGAGTTCCCCGCAGAAGGGATCTGCCATGCTGACATGCGCCACAACACCGCCTCCGAAGAAGGACCGTACCCTTGACCGCGTGTGATCGAAGAGTTGATCCGGAATGACGATGTGACCAGGTTCAAAATCCTCGCGCAACGAACCGCATGCGCTAACCGCAAGCACCCTCTCCACCCCTAGAGACTTCAAGGCGTAAATGTTCGCCCTGTAGTTAATCTCCGATGGCATGATGGTATGCCCCACGCCGTGGCGCGCCAGAAAGGCGATGGTCTTGCCCTCGAGCCTGCCGAGCGCGATCGGGGCGCTGGGTGGGCCAAACGGCGTTTCGACCTCTTTCTGGCCCAGCTCCTCCAGCCCTTCCATGGCATACAAGCCGGAACCACCGATAATAGCAAGTACTGGTTTGGAGTCCATTGCATCTCCTTCGGCGTTTTGATCGCGACGCACCTGACCTGTTTCCCTTGGCCAGCCACACGCATTTGATAACGAAACTGCCACCGACCTATCCCGGCGAATGCGGCCTCTCCATGTGCAGGCCTTTTTGCATGCTAAACGTCACCAGCACACTGCCGAATTCGAGGATGTCACCATCTGCGATGACGAACGCTCGGTCAACCGTGAGGCCATTTACATGTGTGCCATTCCGGGATCCTGCATCCTCGAGAATCCATTGACCATGTTGATAAGAAAGCCGGGCATGGTACGCGGATACAGTCTCATCCTTGAGATGCAAGGAATTGTCCGCTGCCCTTCCGATGGTTGTTTCTGGCTGTAGCGCAACGGGCTCACCATTCTCAGACAGGACTAGCCACGCTTGGGGGATCGAAGAAGGTTCGACAGCAGCGCCACGGATATCTTTCCACAGGGTTAGAAAGGCCAGGACCAGAAAAACGTAGAGGATGAGCGCGAGGAACAACCGCAGGATAAATAACAATAATGCTGAATTCATGCGGGATCCGTGAGGTCCTTTGGGATCGTATGGGTTCTTTGATCACCGGACGGACGTGGTGGGAAAGGAGGTGCATAGGGAGGAGTTTGGTCCGGTATTTCACCAGGGTCCTCCCCATAGATTAAGCTGATGCTAGCGATCTTAATCACATCACCGGCACGAAGAACCTGCTGCTTAACCGAAAGATCATTGACACTCGTGCCTGCCGTGGATCCAAGATCGAAAAGCACGAAGCGCCCTTCCCTTGCGCGTAGCTGGGCATGAGTGCGAGAAACATGTGGGTCGTCGAGGATAAGCTGATTATCAAGCCGGCGTCCGATATTTACAACAGGCCTGTCGAGCGGAAAGTGCTGATCACCTTCGACAATCAAGAAGGCTCCTTTGGGAAGCGTGCCTGGCTGAGTTTTCGGCTCACGGGGCATGGCCTGTGTATATTCCAATGGATTCGAGCTGTGCCAAGCGATGACACGAATCTGGCCCTGGTTCAGGGTTGGGTCGGCAGCAAACGTAATCTGCGGTTCGTGCAACAAATGGAATTTACTGCCGCGTGCGGCTTCCAACAGCCCTTCCGCCAGCTGCTCCTGAATCTCGTCTGCGATATCCAGCAGTCGATCTGCGTCGAGAGGATGAAAACTCAAGGCGTACTGGTCAGGCGCATACCGCCGCCCATCATCACCATGGCGCACGCTGTCCAACATGGCGTGCGCCATTTGGGATGACAGCGTCTCGACGGATATCTTATACCCAACAAGACGCTTCAGGCTTCCTTCAACAAGGTCTTCAATGCGTTGTTCGAGACGATCGAGGATGTCACTCATCACCTGTGATTATATGGTGATCCTTCCACTTCACCAAGGTCTGCTTGTTTTCCATGAAGTGAGTTCCAGCCTTACGAACGAGGCGCGTCGTCAAAGATGGTTGTATCCAGGTCATGCAACTTCTTAAGACCAAGTGGTGTTTCATGGTCGCGCCTGGTGGTAGGCTTGGACGATGGTTGATAAGGTGGTGTTTCGGTAGGAGGCCCGAGTGTGTCTTCCCCATAGATGATTTCGATGCTGGCAAAGTGGATCACATCACCTGGCTCCAGCCGATGTTCCTTCACCAGCTTTTTATTAACGCGCGTCCCCGCCTTGGAATTGAGATCCCGCAACAGATAGAAGCCCTTCACGGCAATGAGTTCGGCATGCTCTCGTGAGATGTGAGGGTCATCCAGCACAAGGTCGTTGTCCAGACGCCGGCCAATACCCACACGCCTTTTTGCGAGGGGGAAATGGCGCTTTCCACTGACAATGAGGAAAGCACCCTTGGGAGGTGTCGATGTTTCCGGTTCCTCATAACCTCTCATTTGCACGTTGATCTGGAGGGGATCACGACTGTGCCATGCGATCACGCGAACGTCACCTTGCGGGAGAGTGGGGTCAGACGCGAACGTGATGTGCACAGGATGGGTAAGACGATAACCAGCGGTGGCTAGAGCCTCTTCCATTTGCAGCGAGAGCTGGCTCTGCAACAAGCCGATCCCTTTCCGCAGGTCTTCGGAGGAGCCCGGGCTTGTGGTCAAGGTGAACTGATCTGGCGCGTAGGCATTTTTCTCGGCATCTTCCCGCGTGCTTTGAAGGATCTCTTCGGAGAGATTCATAATGATGTGCCGAATATCGATACCCACCAGCGGCAGCGCTTCCAGGCTTTGCTGAAGGTAGCGAGTGATGATGGCCTCAAGTTCCGTCGTTAACGGTTTCATCTCAATCCCATTATATCGAGAACCCGCGCATTCCACACCAACCACTTCGTACTATACTGATTATATGGATAATCGAGGTTTTGAGGAATTGGAACACACCGCAGATTTGGCGTACCGTCTCCACGCTGCGGACATGGAATCGCTGCTCCACACCGCTACACGCGCCCTGCACCACGCGCAGGAACTTGTCTTCGACCGGCCCGCGGGGAGATCCCGTTCACTCTCCTTGACATCATTTGACCGGGAGACCTTGCTTGTGCAGTGGCTGGAGGAAGAACTGTTCACCCTCGCAACCGACGGTCTCGCATGGTGCTCATGGGACATCAGCATGACCGGGGACGCTTCCCTCCGCGCCAGGGTAACCCCAACTCCCGCTGCGTCATACCAGGTCGAAATTAAAGCTGTTACCTTTCATCATCTTCACATCTCTGAAAGAGAGCAGGGGCTGGAAACCGTCATCGTTTTTGATGTGTAGGAGGTGAGGAATGGTACGAAAACAGGATTTCCAACGCCGTGCAGACTGCATTTGGGAACTACCCCCCTCTTTTCAGAGCGGAATGCATGTTCCTGTGCGGGTGTTCGCTGACTCTGCCATCTTGGAAGCGGCGCTTAAAGATAAATCCATGACACAGGCGGTGAACGCCAGCATGCTGCCTCATCTGGCAGGACCCGTGATGGTCATGCCGGATGTACATCAGGGATACGGGTTCCCGATTGGTGGCATTGCTGCAAGCCTCTATCCGAATGGCGTCATTTCTCCCGGGGCCATTGGATACGATATCAACTGCGGTGTGCGCATGCTGTCCACCCGCATCCCGTTCGAGGCGGCAAAGCCCCATCTCCCGGATGTGATATCAGCACTCAACCGGAATTGCCCATCAGGCGTAGGTGTGGGGGGACCTATCCAGTTGAGCGAGAAAGAACTCCGCCGGGTCTGCCGCCAGGGATCTCACTGGGCGCTGAAAAACGGCTATGCCCGCCCGGAGGATGTTGCGTTCACCGAGCAGCAAGGGGAGATCGAAGGTGCGGATCCAGCTGCTGTGAGTGCCAGAGCGATGAAGCGCGGGAGAGGTCAGCTGGGCTCGCTGGGGGCAGGCAATCACTTCATAGAGATTGATGTGGTTGACGCCATCTACGATCAGGATGCCGCCGATGCTATGCAGCTTTCAGAAGGAGAACTCACTCTCCAGATTCACTGCGGATCGCGCGGATTCGGTCACCAGGTTTGCTCCGACTACGTGCGCCAATTTCAGGACGCTGCCCGCAAGTATAAGATCCACCTTCCCGACCGGGAACTGGTGTGCGCTCCGCTCACCTCACTGGAAGGAAAAGCCTACCTTGCGGCAATGGCATGTGCTGCGAACTTCGCATTCTGCAACCGGCAATTGCTCTCGCATTACGCTCGCCTCGCATTTGAAGAGACCCTCGCCGGACGTGTCAAATCATGGGACCTCACACTTATTTACGACATTGCGCACAATATGGGCAAGATCGAAACGCACCTCATCGAAGGTCAGCCGCAGCGGGTATGTGTGCACCGCAAGGGAGCCACACGCGCGTTCGGTCCCGGCCATCCAGACGTGCCGACCGCCTATCAGACCATTGGCCAACCCGTGCTTGTGCCTGGAAGTATGGGGACCTCTTCCTGGATCCTGGTTGGAACCGAGGCGAGTATGACGACGTCGTTTGGTTCATCCTGCCACGGTGCTGGACGTACCATGAGCAGGCGCAAGGCAAAGAAAACGGTGCGGGGGGAACGCTTGTTGGAGGAATTGGAACAGCAGGGCATCCACGTCCGTGCCCGTTCCATGCCTGGCCTTGCAGAAGAAGCTCCTGCCGCCTACAAGGATGTGGACGCCGTTGTGGAGGTTGTCTCCCGTGCAGGGATTGCGCGCAAGGTGGCCCGTCTGCGCCCTGTCGCGGTAGTCAAGGGCTGAGCGGACCACCCTGGTGGCTCGTATGGATACGCCTTACCGTCAACCCTTAAGTCGCAGGAATCGTCGCTTCCCAACCCTCAGCACCGCATCCTCCGTTATTGAAATCTCGGCATTCGGATCATCCTGTACAATATCATCCAGACGCACGCCGCGCTGTTTGATAAGCCGCCGGGCCTCGCTCCTGCTCCCGACAAGACCTGATGCTGTTAAAATGTCCAGCAAGCTTTCCCCAGCCTTCACGTTGTAGGTCTCCATCTCATCTGGCACCCCATGCTGCTGAAAAACCTGTTTGAACGCCGCTTCTGCCGCTTGTACGGTATCGTCACCATGGTAGATGGCGACAATTTCGCGCGCCAGCTTCATCTTCACATCACGCGGATGTTGCAACCCCGATTCCAATTCCTCTTCCAGTTCGGCGATGTCATCCGGCGACCAACGTGTCACCAGACGGAAAAACTGTCCCATTGCGTCATCGGGGACGCTCATAACCTTGCCGTACATATCCTCCGGTGAGGTATTCAACGGGATATGGTTGCCAAGGGACTTGCTCATCTTGATGACGCCATCGGTACCTGGCAGGATGCCGAGAATAATGGCGATATTGGGTTTCTCCCCAAGGGATTCCATCAGTTTACGCGCCGCAGTAACGATATTGAACAGTTGATCGCTTCCACCGATTTGCACATCCGCCCGAAGATGGTAGGCATCGTAGCCCTGCATGATGGCGTAGAAAAATTCATGCAGAAAAATGGCATCCCCAGCGTCCCAGCGTTTGCGGAAGTTCTCACGGGTAAGGAATTGTTGGATGGTGAAATTGGAAGCGAGGCGAATGACATCCGCGAAAGTGAGTTTCGAAAGCCAGGTGTCGTTGAAAGCAATGCGAGTGGCTTCTTTTTCAAGAATGTTGTACGCCTGCTCAGCGTACGTTGCGGCATTTGCGGCCGCCTCCTCTGCGGTAAGCTGGGGGCGCAGTTTATCCTTGTCAGAGGGATCACCGACCAGGGAAGTGAAACGGCCCACCACAAAGGTGACATCATGGCCAAGTTCCTGAAACTGCCGCATTTTACGCATCGGCACGGTATGGCCGAGATGCAGATCGGACGTGCGCGGGTCAAATCCGCAATAGACCCGTAGCGGGCGATCTTCTTTCTTCGCATCGAGCAACCGCTCCCGCAATGCCTCCGACATCGCCTTCTGCAGTTCGTCATCACCATATTCCGTGCCCTGCATCAGCAAGGCGACCTGATCATCAATCGATAATGGCATACGTCTACTCCCGGTGCATGCTGTGGTTAAAGTCAGCGTGGGCGCACCTCGCCCACGCGGAAGATTTCAGACTCGGTCCAGACGATCTTGGGGAAGCCGTTCCCCGCGCAGGTCAATAGATGGGGCGGAAAGCGCCCCAGGAGTAGATAACCTTCCATGACCAAACGGAGGAACATGTCTTCCACATGGCCCTATCTTATGCGGCAAGATGGATACCTGTCAAGCTTGTGGTCCCGGCTGTGTACTGGGCCATGCTTCGCCGTGCCCTTCAGACCGTGTCATTCCAGCTCGCTACTTGAGGGCCGGGGAAGAAAAGCGTGTCCGCGTTTATCGTTTTGCGGGACCGGGCAAGCGTTGCTTCCGAAGCTGATTAAATAAAACGCGGGAGGCGAAGCAGGCTGGGAGCCGGAAAACGTTTCCACGCGGCCCTGGCGATTTGGTGCCACCGAAGGGGACACCCGCCCACAAGACAACGGTGCACATCCAGTCAAGCATCTCACCCTGTCACCCAGAAGGAAAAGGCTGATATACTTGTACTCTGAAAACCGAACCGGCATGTTGAAAAAAGGTGAGGTCCCTTGGGCGGCGCGTTGATGGATAAACGCGGCTGCCCGGATGTACGAAACAGCCACATGTTTATCGATCAAGCTTGTCGGCGGTTCATGCATCTGCTATAATCCGCCCGCTTGTCAACTCGTAGGAGGTCATCAGCGTGAGCAGTTCCCTACTAAATATCGCGATGATCATTGTGTCCATCGCATTGATCGCCATCATCATCTTCCAGAGTCGTGGCGCCGGACTAGGCGGCCTCACTGGAGGCACCGATTTTGGTGGAGGCGGGGCGAGAGTGCGGCGCGGCGTTGAGCGCCTGCTCTTCAACCTCACCATTGTCTTAAGCGTGACGTTTCTCATTCTCGCCGTGCTTAATGTTATCTTCGTAGGCTGATTACCGCCATCGAAACTCCCCGAATGCGTGGGTGATCCCGTACATGCGAAAAATCCGCTGGCAGCTTCTCATCGCAGTGGGAGGGCTCATTCTCATTGTCCTTCTGCTCATTGGACAGACACCCGACCTGGATAGCACGTCGGCACAGCCTGTGCGTGGCGGGGTGTTCATTGAGGCATCCATTGGAAATCTTATCCGCCTGAACCCCATCCTGGACTCCTACAACCAGACGGACAGGGATATCGATCAACTACTTTTCAGTGGGTTGATCAGGTTCGACGCACGCGGCAACGCCATCCCCGATCTGGCGGAAAGCTGGGCGGTCTCCGCAGATGCGACTGTATACACCTTTACCCTGCGCGAGGATGCACAATGGCATGACGGCACACCTGTGACATCCGACGATGTGATCTACACCTATTCCAAGCTGCAGGATGAGGATTACCCGGGTCCGGAAGACCTGCACGAAATGTGGAGTCAGATCAACATTATCCGGCTCGACGACAGCATCCTGCAGTTCCAGCTTCCCGAACCATTTGCGCCCTTCCTTGATTACCTTGCGGTCGGATTATTGCCCGATCACATACTGCGGGGCGTGTCCGCAGGCGATCTTATTGACCATCCTTTTAACTTGAATCCGATCGGAACGGGACCTTTCCTTTTCGATCGCTACCTTACCGACGAAGAAGGCACGATTGAAGGCATATCCCTGCTGGCCAACGAGGACTATTACGACAGGCCTGCCTATCTCGACCGGTTTGAATTCCAGTTCTTTGATAGCTTTGAGGACGCCCTCGCAGCATTTGAATCTGGCCAAGTCAATGGGATCGCCGGTTTAGAGGATGACACGCTCCAGGAAGTCCTGGAAAACCCAAATCTCAGCCTTTACACCGCCCGGCTCCCGCAGGTTACTCTCATATTCCTCAACCTCCAGAATCAGGAAAACCCCATCTTGAGCGAGAAAAGCCTCCGCCAGGCCTTGCTCCTCTCGATCAATCGTGAATGGCTGATCAATCAAATTCTGGATGGGCAGGGAATCATCCCTCAAGGTCCCATCTTCCCAGGCACCTGGGCTCATGCCTCTGAACTGCCACGCATCACGTTCGACCCACAGAGTGCCATGTCCTTGCTGGACGACCTGGGTTACGAACTCCCTGCCGGTGCCGCGCCGGGTACGGAGGAGTATGTACGCACACGGGATGATGAAGTCCTTGAACTCGAATTGACCTACCCCGATAGCGAGCCCTATGACCGGCTGGCCGCACTGGTGCAGCAGAGCTGGCAGTCCATCGGGATCCGTGTCTCACTGCGGGCCGTTCCCTCCGAATCGATGCTCAGCGACGTTCTCGACCCACGCGCTTTCGAGGCTGTTCTTACCGAGATCGACCTTTCGCGCTATCCTGATCCCGATCCCTATCCTTTCTGGCATGACTCCCAGGCGGAGACGGGGCAGAATTATTCCGGCTTCGATGATCGCAACAGCAGTATCTGGCTGGAGCAGGCACGCATCACCCCGGATGTCCTTCGCCGTGCAGAGCTGTACCGCAGTTTCCAGTACCGCTTCCAGGACCAGCTCCCCGCCTTGCTGCTTTACTACCCCGTCTATTCATACGCGGTAGATGCCCGCCTGAACGGCATAGCCATAGGTCCTTTCCTTGACCCCAGCGACCGTCTCAACAGCGTTGCAGACTGGTACCTGATAGCCCGGCGAACGGCCGACGTCGAACCGACAGCGACGCCTTAACAACGCATGCTCGATCCACTCTTGAGAGACCATGGTATAATCAACACCGCTCGGTCGATTCCTGACCGGGCGATTTTCTGAGGAAGGTGCGAACGTGGAAAACCCTGAAACCGTCAGCAACCCAACCAAGCTAACAGAACTTAAACCCGGTATGAAACTAACCGGAACCATTAAGAAAACAGAGATCTTCGGCGCCTTTGTCGATGTTGGCGTCGACACGGATGGTCTGCTCCATATCTCACGATTGAAGAAAGGCCATGTGAACCGTGTAGAAGACATCGTCGAACCTGGTCAGGAGCTTGATGTCTTCGTCCACAGCGTTGATTCGAATGCGGGACGATTGGAACTCTCCTTGATCAAGCCCGTCAGCTTGAAGTGGAACGCGATGAAGCCCGGCATGCAGCTAAAGGGAAGCGTCGTTCGTTTGGAACGTTTCGGCGCCTTTGTTGATATCGGTGCAGAACGCCCAGGGCTGGTCCACGTAAGCGAGCTAAGCAACGATTATGTCGCCAATCCAGGCGATGTCGTCAAAGTCGGCGAGGATGTTGATGTCACCATTGTAGACATTGACCGGAAAAAGCGTCAGATCCGACTCACCATGAAAGAAGCAGACTTTCAACTCCTCGTGGATGAGGAGGAGGAAGAGGAAGAGCCCATCCCCACGGCGATGGAGGTCGCGCTGCGACAGGCGCTCGATGAAGATGTCGATGCCGAGGGCGCAAACGAGAAGGCTGCCGAGAAATCGCCTGCTTCCGGCAATCGGGATGAACTTGAGGATATCCTCAGCAGGACGTTGAAACATCAGGCAAAATCCACCAGCGGATGATCGTCTGATCCCTGGTTTTGGAAACTGCTCCAAATACAAAGCGCGCTTCTTGGCGCGCTTTTCACTTTTCTGTAGCTGGTCGATTTCGTTGGGGAGAGTCAGCGGAGCCTTGTCTTATTCCCAGGCCTCATCTTCTTCGACGTCGTTGAGGTAATCCACACCATCATCATCCCAATCATCTTCAAGATCGTCCTCTACCCAGATATCATCCTCAGGCACTTCTCCGAGACGAGTATAGGTCAGGCAGCCTTCATCGGGATCGAGCCGGATATCATCCGCAATGCAGTGTCCATCTTCCAAGAATATGCAATCAATGTATCGACATCGAATTCTCGGCATCGTTCCCGCCTCCTCCCGGCAGCGATGACCATGCTTCTCATCCAGCGTGGTCGTAAAGCAGATTGGATGTTCCTACTATTGCAGAAAAGTGGAGTGGTTACAAGACCCAAATTCCTGGGTGTGGTTAGCCCGGTCGGATGCGGCGGGCTTCGAGTACATTAGGAAGTGCTTCCATCCGATTGAGGACGCGGCTGAGTTGGGAAACGTCGGAAACCCCCATCACGAGATCAAAAATGGCGATGCTGTTTTTCGTGGAGAGATTAACGGAGGTCAGCCCAATGCCTTCGTTGGCCACCAGGGTAGAGATATCCCGCATGAGACCGGAACGGTCATAAGCCTGGATCCGGATGGACACGGGGTATGTATCTTGAGGCCGTCCCCAGTTCACCGTGACCAGCCGTTCACGGTCACGGATACGCATCACGTTAGGACAGTCCTGCCGGTGAATGGTCACGCCTCGCCCGCGCGTGATATACCCCACGATCGGATCACCCGGGGCGGGTTTGCAGCAATTGGCAAGGCGGGTCAGCAAACCCGACACACCCAGAATGCTCACGTCTTTCCCATCCAGCAATGTGGTAGAGCTCTCTGGTTGTTCCTGGCGGATGAGGTCATAGCTCTCCTCATCTTCTGCTGCCGCCTGCGAGACGATGTGTGTCAGGTTGGTGTCGCCGCAACCGATCGCCGCCAGCATGTCCTCGGTGTCGACGAACTCGAGTTCCTCGGCAATCTCTTCGTAGCGTACATTCTGAAGCCCGAGACGTCGCAATTCTCGTTCGAGCAGCAGCCTGCCGTGCGAGATGTTTTGCTCCCGATCCTGCCGCTTGAACCACTGCCGGATCTTGCTGCGTGCACGTTGACTCCTGACCATTTCCAGGCTGGGATTGAGCCAATCACGGCTCGGTCCCCCACGCTTCGCTGTGAGAATCTCGGCCGAATCACCAGTCCTCAATTTGTAATCAAGGGAAACCAGCTTCCCGTTGACCTTGGCACCCCTGCATCGGTAGCCAATGTCCGTATGGATATGAAAGGCAAAGTCAATAGGGGTCGATCCGGCCGGCAGGTCGATGATATCCCCCTTGGGTGTGAAGACATACACCCTGTCATCAAAGACATCCGTTTTCATGGCATCCACAAAGTCGCTTGCGTTCTCAACATCGCTCTCCCATTCCATCAATTTGCGGAGCCAGAGCACCCGTTGTTCGAACGCGTCGTCACGGGGACGATCCTCTTTGTAGCGCCAGTGTGCGGCGATGCCATATTCGGCATTTTCATGCATGTCCGGCGTTCGGATCTGCACTTCCAACGTCTTCCCGTCATCAAAGATGACGGCCGTATGTAACGACTGGTAAAAGTTGTCCTTTGGTGTGGCAATATAGTCGTCGAACGTGCCAGGGATGGGTTTCCAGCGACTGTGAATGGCACCCAAGGCAAGGTAGCAAGTCGCCTCGTCCTTAACAAAAACGCGGATGCCACGCACATCATAGACATCCTCGAAATCGAGTTCCTTGCGCTGCATTTTGCGGTAGATGGAGTAGAGATGCTTTGGACGACCATAAATACTGGCTTCGATGGAAGATGTGCTCAACACCTCGCGCACATGCACGATAATTTCATCCAGGATCTTTTCACGGTCGACCCTGCGCTCGGCGACATCTGCTGCAATTTCCTTGTACTTTTCAGGGTACACGTAACGGAATGCAAGATCCTCCAACTCCCATTTCATCTGTTGGATGCCAAGACGATTGGCAAGAGGTGCAAAGATTTCAAGGGTTTCTTCGGCAATCCGTTTTTGCTTCTCTTCGGGAAGATGCGAAAGAGTGCGCATATTGTGGACGCGGTCCGCCAGCTTAATAAGAACCACGCGTACATCATCACCCATGGCGAGGAAGGTCTTGCGAAGCGTCTCTTTTGCAAGCTCTCCCTGACTTGCCCGGATGGCCTTATCTCCGCTTGTTGATTTACTCACTCGCGGGAGGTGGTCGAGCTTGGTCACACCATCAACCAGGGCAGCGACCTCATCTCCGAAGTCCCGCTCTAGATCCTCGAGCGTGATGCTGGTGTCCTCAACCGTGTCATGAAGCAATCCCGCCACGATCGCCGTGACCGGTGCGCCGAGTTCCAGAAGAATGGACGACACAGCGAGACAGTGGTTCACATACGGCTCACCGGATGCACGCTTCTGCCCCTTATGGGCGCGCGCTGCAAGCCGGTACGCGCGCCGGACAAGGTCGCGATCGGCAGGTGTGGTTTTGCTTGGGAGGGCAGTAATCAGGTCGTCAATTTTCATAGCTGCATCTATGAATCAGTATAGCCGTTGGTCGAACCCTCAGCAAGACTGCTTGGATCATCATGGGTATGGTGATATGGAAAGAGGACATGAAAGCTCATCGCTCCCATGTCCCCCGTTCGGTTCTTCTTCCTCGTGCTTACTGCTGTATGCGCACCGGTGGTTCCGGAAGGAAATCCTGCCAATTCTCGGCAACGACAATATCCGCTTCCGCCTGACGCTCTTCGAGCAGACCGTCAAGCCGGTCCGCGATCAGGGTCTGTAAGGCGATATCACTTATCTCGCGTTCCTCGCGATCGGTCGCTCGGAAGAGGTGCCAACCATCGGTCACCTGGATCGGTGCGGAAACATCACCCTCCGGCGATGCGAACACGGCGATGCCAATCTGACCGTAGCGCGTGAGCAAGTCGGTCAAGGAAAGCCAGCCGAGATCGCCCGCCGAATCCCGGGTGAGATCATCGATGGAGTATTCAAGCACGATGTCCTCCCAGGCTTCACCGGCATCGAGACGTTCTTTCGCCTCCAGCGCCGTTTCTTCTGTTTCCACAAGAATGTGCTGAAGCTGTACGTGTTCCTGGATGAGATCGACCTCTGATTCCAGTTCAGCTGAGATGCGCTCCTGGTAAAGGCCGATGGCAAATCCTGCCCGATAAAGATCTTCATCGATGCCATACAGTGTGCGAACCTGCTCCAGGAACGCTTCCAGGGCCTCATCGATGGCAGCCTGATCGAGCGCGGGCTCCTCACCATCGGTGGTCCCTTCACCCCCATCCGCCGGGATTCCCAGTACCTGTTCGACAATGGCGGCTTCGATGTCCTCATCCGTCACCGAGATCCCCCGAGCTTCGGCTTCCGACCGGATGACGGATTCCTGGATCATCTCTTCCAGCACCCTCGCTCCAGTGGAGACCGGATCACTTGCACTCAGCAAGGTATAGTATTGCTCGACCCGGGATTGGAACTCTGGCACAAAATACTCATCGCCGTTGACCGTCAAGACCACGCTGCGCGGAAGAATCACGAGTTGATCCACCAGGCTGTATGCAACGAGCACGATGAGAATGGCGCCAATCACGGCGGCAGCTGCAAGAACACGTTTCCGGAGCTTGGCCTCACGCTGCGCTCGCGCCAGATGTTTTTTTGTAGGCTGTTTGCTGGCCGTTCTCTTCGCCATGCTGAAAGCCTCCTGCTGTTGGGTATGAAAGAACAGTGGGCTATCTCACCCACTCCTCTCTTGCTGCGTTAGGTAGTTAGCGCCAGTTATCTGCTGCGAAAGGAAGAATGGCCATATGACGTGCACGCTTTACAGCGGTCGCCACCATGCGCTGATGCTTGGCGCAAGCCCCAGTTTCACGACGGGGACGGATGCGTCCGTCTTCCTTGATGTAGCGCTTCAACAAGTCAACCTGCTTGTAATCCAGTGAATTGACCTTCTCCGCGCAAAAATAGCAGGTTCGTCGACGCCGTGTAAAGCGGCGGTCTCCTCCAGAGGATCGCCGGGGGCGGCGTGTTGAAGAACGCTGGCTTGACTGTGTCTTTTCTGTCACTTTGGTACTCCTTCACCGAATCATTCGGTGGACCATCAAACGATTGCGGGTCAGAGGGGGTAATCCCCGTCCTCCCCTTCTTCCATTTCAAAGGAATCGTGGCCTTCGTCCTGGCCCTCACCAAGCATGATCATCTCTTTCGCAACCAATTCTGTCGTAAAGTGCTTGTTGCCCTCCGCATCTTCCCAGCGGCGGGTTTGCAGTCGCCCCTCTACATACACTCGCTTACCCTTACGAAGATACTGGTTGCATACCTCTGCCAGCCCACCCCAGGCGACGATGTTAAACCATTCTGTATCCTTATGGCGTTCGCCGTCGGCGGTCTGCCACGTGCGTGACGTCGCCACGCTGAATGTCGTAACCGGTCGCCCGGAGGGTGTATAGCGCATTTCCGGGTCTCTGCCCAGATTTCCAATGATCATCACCTTATTCAAGCCGCGGCTCATGCCAGACTCCTTTCGTCGGGTTCCGCTTGCTCGGTCCTGAAGATCAGGCTTCCTGCAAGGTGATCATGAATCGAAGGATTGACTCGGTCAATCGCAGGTCACGTTCCACCTCGGCGCCTGCCGTTGGCGGCATTTCCGCAGTAATGAACGTGTAAACGCCATCATGATGATCGTTAATTTCATAGGCCATGCGGCGTTTTCCCCAGTGATCAATCTTGCCAATCGTCGCGCCGGCTGCTTCCAGCCAGCCCTTGACCCGTTCCTCAAGCGCATCGAGCTTCTGCTCGTCGAGGTCTGGATCAGCGATATACGCAATTTCGTACTGACGCATGAAAGGTACTCCTTTCCATGGGATTGCCCCTGCCTCACACAAGGCTGTGTCCACAGGAGCGGAAAGTAGAGGGTCGTCTACTTACAACGGGACGAAGTGTATCACGAAGCTCCTGCTTTGACAACGCCGACTAGTCCCACTCCCTCAATCGAGGTATAATCGCCTCAATCCGCCGGGCACCGTCACCGGAAGCATTTCTATCAACCACCATGGCCGCGGGGTCATGTTGGCTTCTCCGACGCGGTGCATCCGGAATGGCGTCGGCCAGGTGCATGGCAGCCTGGCTGATTTGGTGCAAACAACGACAGCTTTTTTTTAGCTCTGGGAGGAAAACGCATGGCTGCATCTCAAATCAAGTTTGGGACCGATGGTTGGCGCGGTCGCATCGCCGATGTCTACACCTATAGCGCCGTTCGCCGCTGTGCACATGGTTTTGCCCTTTACGTGCGCAACCTTGAGGGCACCTCCCGTCCCGTCGTGATTGGCTATGACAAACGTTTTGCATCCGCCGATTTTGCCCGCGTCGCTGCAGAGGTGCTCGCCGGACATGGAATGCACGTTTTGCTCACAGATGGACCCACTCCTACACCCACGATTTCGTATGCAGTGGTCGCGAAGAAAGCCGCCGGCGCCATCAACATCACCGCATCGCATAATCCTCCCACCGATAACGGGTTTAAAGTGCGTGATCGCAACGGAGGCGCCGTCTCTCCAAAGGGGTTGAAGGAAATCGAATCCCTCATCCCCGTTAACGATGAAACCGTACCGCGCATGCCCTACGATCAGGCGCTGGATGAAGGGTTGATCACCGTCTTTGATCCCGATCCTGCCTTCATCGAACAGATGGAGCGCCTGGTGGACCTCGAGCCAATCCGGCAAGCCGGTCTCACCATCCTCGTGGATGCGATGTGGGGCAATGGCGCAGGTTGGTTCAGTCAGTTGCTGGCGGGCGGATCAACGAAAGTGATTGAAATTCACAACGTGCGTAACCCTGCCTTCCCTGACATGAAACGGCCCGAACCCATCCCGCCCAATATCGATGTCGGCCTTGCCGCAACGCTGGACAACAACGCCGATGTGCTCCTCATCAATGATGGAGACGCGGACCGCGTCGGATTCGGTGATGAACATGGCCGTTTCATCAACCAGCTTCAGGCGTACGGACTGCTCGCATACTATTTACTCGAAGTGCGTGGCGAGCGCGGTCCCATCGTGAAAACCCTGTCCACGACATCCATGCTCAACAAACTGGGCGAGCTGTATGATGTTCCCGTGCACGAAACGGGTGTGGGCTTTAAATATGTCGCCCCCAAAATGCTTGAACTGGATGCGTTGATCGGTGGTGAGGAATCGGGAGGCTATGCCTTCCGGGGGCATGTCCCCGAGCGTGACGGCATTCTCGCAGGGCTCTACTTCTTGGACCTGATGGTTCGCCTGGACAAGAAACCCTCCGAACTGCTTTCATTACTTTTTGAGAAGGTCGGTGCACATTATTACGACCGCATCGATTCACCGCTTGACGCATCGAAACGAGCGGAATACAAGGCGAACATCGAAAACGCAAACCCGGAGACTATCGGCGGGATCCCTGTCACAGGGCTGAACACCACCGATGGCTACAAGTTTGAGCTTGAAGGCGGCAGCTGGCTGCTCATCCGTTTCTCTGGAACCGAGCCTGTCGTGCGCGTGTACTGCGAGACCCTGGATGAAGCCGCGGTGCAACCGGTGCTTGAGGATGGGCTTCGCATCGTCGGATTGACATGAGCTCCACTCGTCAATTCCTGGCTGACACACATTGCCACCTTAATTTGAGCGCCTTCGAGGATGACCGGCAGGACGTCCTTCAACGGGCACGTACATCCGGCGTTCGGGCCATTCTGGTGCTGGGAATCGACCTCGAGACAAGCCGCGAGGCCATACGCTTGGCAGAGCGTGAAGCAGGCCTATTCGCTGCTGTGGGCATTCACCCCCATGACAGTGGTACCTGGTCAGAAACAAACGTACAATCGCTGCAGAGGCTGGTGGATGAGCACCATGTTGTGGCAGTGGGAGAAATCGGGCTTGATTACTATCGGGATTATGCCTCCCGGGAAGCCCAATGCACCGCGTTCACCCGTCAGCTCGAGTTTGCGGCAGCGGTGGAACGGCCGGTGGCCATCCATCAGCGTGCATCCATGGAGGATGTGATGAACATCCTTTCCGATTGGGTTGAAACCCTGCCGCCCTCCCTCCGCCAACGACCGGGCGTACTGCATGCCTTTTCCGGTGATCAGCATGAAGCGGAGCGGGCTGTGGAGCTGGGATTCTACCTCGGGATCGGCGGGCCAATCACGTTTCGCAAAGCGGACCGCCTCAAGCAGGTCGTCGAGCACATACCGCTGGAGCACCTGGTGCTGGAGACAGACTCACCCTACCTCGCACCGCAACCGGTGCGTGGGAAACGGAATGAACCTGCCCATCTCAGTTACATCGCCGAGGCTGTGGCCACCATTAAAGGCACAACTCTGGACACTGTGATGCTGCAGACCACACGCAACGCCGACCACCTGTTTCAATGGAGTAAGGGCCCTGGAGACACCAAGCTATCTTAAACGAACAGAGAAGGACATGCGCGAAATTGAAGCGCGCATGCGCTCGCAGATCGGTTTTGACCATCACCCTGACCTGATCCGTGCGCTTGACCACCTGCTCTCGGCAGGCGGCAAGCGCATCCGACCCAGGCTCGTGCTGCTGGCTGCACAGCTTGCGGACGCACAAGAGGAAGCCTCGATCACGCTCGCTGCAGCGATAGAAATGCTGCACACAGCCACGCTTGTGCATGACGATTTGATTGACGGCGCCCTACTGCGACGCGGCAACCCCACACTGAATGCCCAATGGACGCCAGGAGCAACGGTGCTGACAGGTGACTACATCTTTGCCCGGGCCGCACATCTCGCCTCCCAGACTGGTTCTACCGCACTCATGAAGCAGTTTGCGCTTACCCTTATGACCATCGTCAACGGAGAAGCCACTCAGCTCTTTTCGCGCGATGAGCATCTCACGTTCGAAGGGTATTTGCTGCGGATTTACGCCAAAACAGCCGCCCTTTTTGAGATTTCCGCTGAGGGCGCTTCTCTCCTTCCCGGCGGCGACACAGCGCTGCGTAGCTCCTTGAGAACCTTCGGCTACAACCTGGGTATCGCCTTCCAGATCATGGATGACATCCTCGATTTCACCGGGGATCCTGACGAACTCGGGAAGCCCATCGCCAGTGATCTACGCCAGGGCTTGATCACCCTCCCGACTCTCATGTATCTTGAGCAACATCAAGCCGAAGAGGATCTGGCACTGCGCATCCAACATAAGCAGCTATCCGAGGATGACATCCTCGAGGTGTTTGCATCCATCCGCAACTCCAGCGCTATTGTCTCGTCACAGGAAAAAGCCGATCATCACCTCGACAAGGCAGAGCAGGATCTTGGCACGCTGCCAGCGTCCCCCGCCCGGGCGGCGCTGGCTGAATTGGTTGAATCATTGCGACATCGACATTCCTAGCTATCTCATATAGAACCATCACAGGAGGCTTCAGTGAATATCAACATCAAAGAATACAAACGGGCAAACATGGTCACCGTTATGGGACGTATTGACTCCGCCACCGCCGGCGACTTCGAGAAAGCTCTCATCGAACTCGCCGAACGCGGGCGCAACAACATTGCTCTCGATATGTCTGATGTGGAATTCATCTCCTCGGCAGGCCTGCGCGTACTCGTCACCATCCGCAAGACCGTCCAGAGCGCAGGCGGTGACCTGGTGATCGCCGAACCATCCGAACGAGTGACCGACACGCTGGAGATTGCCGGACTGGATGTCCTCTTCACCACCTTTGATGATCGAGAATCCGCGATCGGTGCGTTCTGATCACAATGCCCTCGCGTACGATCACCATCCCAGCCCGCTTGGATCAGATTAAGCTGCTGGGTAAACTGGTAGAGCAAGAAGCAAAGGTGGCAGGTTTTGATGCACGCACCACATACGCCTGCCAGCTTGCTATTGGTGAGGCCTGTGAAAACATCATCATTCACGGCTACAGAGGTGAGTCCGAGGGGCTCATCACACTCACCATTTCCGTTCAACCCGGTGAAATGATGTTGGAGTTATGTGACAACGCGCCGCCCTTTAATCCTGCCCGAAAGCCGACATTACGAGAGCTGGACGTGGATAACCCTCCCGTGGGTGGATTGGGGTTGATCATTATCCATAAGGTGATGGACACCGTACGGTATGAGCGGACCGACACTCAAAATTGCCTCCATCTCAGTAAACGCATCACTCCTTCACCACAACACCGTCATGCTCACTGAAGGACTACTGCTTCCTGCCATGCTTTCCGGCATGCTCCTGCTGGTCATGGCAGGGTCAGCGATCCTTGTTCGGAAATACCGGCTGGAACGACAGCGATCGCTCCTGGAAAAAGACGCCCGCATCGAAACCCTTGCCAATGTGCTCCACTCCCTCGCCTATATTCCCTCCGAATATGACGAACTGGTCGAGACTCTCTATGTTGGCGCCGCACAGTTGCTTGAGACGGAATTTCTCCAGTTGGGTATCTTCGAAGGGCATGATTATCGCACCTTAATCTGGGTGCGCGATGGAAACCGTCTTCCAAACACTATTTTCCACCACGACCATGACATCCAGGGCGTAATGGGTTGGATCCGGGAGAACAGGCAAGCACTCCTCGTGAAGGATTTTTTGGAGGAGATGGATCACTTACCCGCTCAGCCCTCCTACGACGCCGAGAACCCTCCCCGTTCAGGCGTATTCGTACCTGTCTTCAACGATGGCAAGGTTGACGGCGTACTCTCCGTACAGAGTAGATCACCGCATGCTTTTGACACAGAGGATCTGCACCTTCTGGGCATCCTCAGTGATGCTGTCGGTGCCGCACTGCTCCAAATCCGCACAGAGCAGTTAATTGAACTGCGTACTCTCCAGCTATTGTTGATGCAGGAAACCGGGCGCCAGCTCATCTCTCTCGATCCAATCCCCTCCCGCATCGAACACATCCTTTCTCTTATTGGGCAGGCTTTTAATTTCGAGGAAGTTGCGTTCTACGATGTTCAGGAAGGTCAAGTCTCCTTGATGACCTCCTCGCGAGAACCGGGCAAAACGAACGAAGCCTCGGAAGCGATAGCCATGGCGCTGGTGCAACGCGCCGTCCACACGGGCCAATCCGTCGCACAGGACGTGAATCATCATGCCGACGCGCCCCAAGCGCTGTCAGCGCCGCATCAATTAGCCATGCCACTCAAAGTGAAGGATCGTATTCTGGGCGTGGTTTACATCCATTGCGCTTCCGGGCAAGTGCTATCCTCGGAGGAAATTGACCTCGCTGAAATGCTGGCGGCTCAGCTCGCCATCGCCAAGCTTGAGGCTCACAACTACACCCAGCAGCAGGAGGAAGCGTGGATCACCACCGTTCTGCTGGAAGTGGCCAAACACGCCTCTCAGCCAGGAAAGATGGAGCAAGCCCTCCAGGCTGTCTTACGGCTCACCAACATTCTCACGGGAACCAATTGGGCCATGATCCTCTTGCTCGACCCTCAACATGATTCGTTCCGGCTTGGCCCTCATGCTGGAATCAGCAGGAACCGCATCGAACGCCTGGCCGATCTACGACTTCCCTCCATGGAGATCAAGGTCCCATCACCGGTTGAGGACATAGAGATCCCGGAGCTTATCCAGCTGCCAGAAAAACTCGCCGAGGTCATGGATGCCCCTACCGCTCTTGCGCTCAGCCTCAGTGACGGACGCGATCTGCTTGGCGTGCTTCTGCTCGAAGCCCAGCTGATGACCAGTCGGCGTTCAAGTTTGATCGGAAGCATCGGGCATCAGGTCTCACTGCGCCTTGAGAACACACGCCTGATCGAAGAGGCGGCGAACCGTCGCTTCATTGAACGGGAACTGGCTATGGCGAAGGGGATTCAAAGCAGCTTCTTGCCCAAACAGCTTCCGAACGAAGTGGGATGGACCTTTGGCATCAGCTGGCAATCCGCCCGTCAGGTCGGCGGCGATTTCTATGACTTCATCCCCCTGCCCGGTGAGAGCTGCTCACGCTGGGTTGTTGTCATCGCTGATGTTGCCGACAAAGGCATCCCTGCCGCTCTCTACATGGCCCTGTGCCGCACCCTGATACGGTCTGTAGCCCGCGAAGTGCACGACCCGGCTGACATGCTGCAACGCGTGAATCACTTTCTCTTCACCGATACAGAAGCGAACCTCTTTGTAAGTGTCTTCCTGGGCGTCCTCGACCCCGAAACGGCCGTGATGACCTATGCCAATGCCGGGCACAACCCGCCCATCATGGCCTCGAGAAAACACCAGGCGGAGACGCTTGACAAGCACGGCATTGTGCTTGGTGTCCTTGAAGACGCCTCCTTCGAGACTCACACGGTCACCTTCGATCACGAAAGCCTCCTTGTGCTCTACACGGATGGCGTGACCGAAGCCTGCGCGGGAGATGGTGATCTGTTTGGAATGGACCGTCTAAAGGCAGCCGTCACAGCGATGGACTACCTCCATGAGGATCCTGCCAGATCGATCGAAAATGAAATCATCCGCTTCTGCGGCACTCAAGATCTTTCGGATGACATGACCATCATCACAATCCTGCGGGACTAGATTAAGGAAGAGCAACATGTCAGATGCAAATATTCACGCTTCCGAGCACCCCCTGGTGTCTCATAAATTGACCAAGCTCAGGGACAAGAACACCAATCCGAAAAAATTCCGAGAACTCATACGCGAAATCGCAGGGCTTCTCGCATATGAAGCCACACGTGATCTTGCCACCCGGCCGATCGATATCGACACCCCCCTTGAACCCACAAACGGTTTTGAATTGCGACAGAAAATCGGTCTTGTCCCCATCCTGCGCGCGGGCTTGGGCATGGTCGAAGGCATCTGGAGTCTGATGCCCTCTGCTGAGGTATGGCATATTGGCCTCTACAGGGACGAGAAAACGCTCTCGCCCGTGGAGTACTACAACAAACTCCCCGTTGACCCCACCGTTTCCGTTTGCATGATCCTGGATCCCATGCTGGCAACCGGTGGATCGGCCGTCGCGACGGTTGACATCCTTAAACGCTGGGGCGTCGGAAGGATCAAATTCATCGGGCTGATCGCAGCCCCAGAAGGAATTGAGCACCTGCAGGAACACCACCCCGATGTTCCCATTCACCTCGCTGCGATTGATTCCCATCTCAACGAGAATGGATACATCGTCCCCGGCTTGGGCGATGCCGGCGATCGCCAGTTCGGCACAGCCTGACGACCTGCCCGCGCTAACCGCCTTGATTTGAGAAAACGCCCCACGAATGTGGGGCGCTTGGACGTTGATCCTCAAATCGCATTGGGACCAGGCAAGCCTATCCCATCACCGCCGCTTCCGCAATGGCGACGAAATCGTCAGGACGCAGACTCGCACCGCCAACCAGTGCACCGTCAATCTCCGGTTGCTCAAAGAACGAACGGGCATTGGCCGGTTTCACGCTTCCACCATAAAGGATCCGCATCTCCTCAGCCGCCTTGCTGCCGAAGATCTCAGCGAGCGCAGGCCGCAGGGTATCTGCCAGGACGGCATTGGCATCCTCAGGAGTTGCTGCCATACCAGTACCAATAGCCCAAACAGGCTCATAGGCGATGATGAGGGCATCAGCCTCTGCCGCCGAAAGACCTTTCAGTCCCTCCACGACCTGGCGGTGAACGACCTCTGCCGTTCTGCCAGCTTCCCGTTCCTCAAGAGTCTCGCCGACACAAACAATCGGCTTGATGCCCGAGGCAAGCGCCGCTTTGACACGTTTATTCACGGTCTCATCCGTCTCGCCGAAGTAGGTCCGGCGTTCGGAGTGGCCAATGATCACATGCGTACAGAATTCCTTCACCATCTGGGGTGAAATCTCCCCGGTGAAAGCACCCGACACTTCCCAATGCACATTTTGTGCGCCAAGAACAATACCTGAGCCCTCAAGAGCTGCCGCTGCCGAGGGGATGGCGGTGTAAACCGGGAATAGCATGCGTTCGATTGAGTCAATCGCTGTTAGTCGGGGCAGCAGTTTTGCGATTAGGGCTTCGGCTTCCGCTGCAGTCTTGTTCATTTTCCAATTGCCGGCAACGACCGGTTTTCGAGCCATGATTCCTCCAAACGGTTCAAATGGATGATTTCTAAAAGCTGTTTAAGTGCATTTCGAGATGTTTGCGAAGCCAGTCAAAGAGCGGTTGTTCGCGTATTTCCAGCAGCAATGCTTCGGCGGTGTCGGGATCACCCTGGAGCAGAAGCAGCTCCGCCTCGACCGCCATCCCAATCGGTTCATCCGGGTTTTCCTCACGATAAGGAAATAGAAGCCGCTCTGCGACGGTCACATTGTCATTGAGCAAGCGACCTCGGGCTTGTAAGGGAATGACGATCCTCCACCCGGGGTAGGTCCGCCGTAGTTGGGTGAACAGCTCAACAGAGCCGGGATTCTCTGCTGCGAAGAAAAGGCTTTCCAGAAATCGCTCTGTAAATGCCGGATCGCGCAGGAAATCGCCCTCGCTCAAAAGCAGCGCTTCCAAATAGGCCCTTCCCGCCTCCAGGGGATTGCCGCTCTGCATGTAAATATGGCCAACTTCAACGGCCCGGATGGCCGCTTCCATGGGATCAGTACGCTCGAGTTCTGCAATCTCACTGCGCAGCGCATCCACGCCAGCCTGGTCGACGCTGCTCAATCTTTCTTGCGGTAAGGGTTCATTCTCCAGCGCATTGAGTGCACGACCCAGCTGTGCTTCGTTCAGCGCGCTGAGAAATCCTATCAGGGAAAGCAACCCGATAAGCAAACCGGCAGCTATCCACAACCAGGGACGGCGCTTCCTTGGCCTTTTTACCGGCTGCGGCGCTGCGTCCTCCACCAAAACCATGGTGGACATATCCGGTCGGATCTCCCCCAGATCAAGCGGTTTCCCGGCTACAGCGTCTTTGAAAGCCTGGACCAGCGCACCGACCGTTTCAAAGCGATCGTTGCGATCCTTCGCCAGTGCCTTTAGCAGCACCCGCTCAACGCCTTCCGGAACCTTCGGATTGAGTGAGTGTGGTAGCGGAAGCGGCGTGTAGATATGATCATGAATGATGGAGAAAGGCGTGTCTGCGTTAAACGGTACCCTTCCAACGACCATTTCATAGAGGACGACCCCGAAGGAGTAGATATCGGTACCGTTATCAAGGTCGCTTTCGCCACGCGCCTGTTCCGGTGAAATGTACTGGGGTGTACCCAGCATCACATCACTGGAAAGCGTGGATGTCCCTCGCTGTGCGATGCGCGCCAGACCAAAATCGGCCAGGTACACATCCCCATCCTCCGCGATCAGCACATTGGAGGGTTTGATGTCGCGGTGCAGGATCCCCAGCCCATGCGCATAATCCAGAGCGCTGCCCGTTGCATCGATGATGGAAAGCGCTTCCTCCCTGCTCAGGGGAGCGCGCTGCAAGCGCGCTTTAAGCGTTTCACCTTCCACAAACTTCATCACCAGGTAGGGCTGTTCCTCGTGCTCGGAAAAGTCATACACCGGCACAATGTTGGGATGATCAATCTTTGCAACCACCCGCGCTTCACGTTGGAAGCGGGCAAGAAAGTTCGGGTCCTCTTTGAAAGCCTGATGCAGGACCTTGATCGCCACATAGCGATCGAGTGCCGGATGGTACGCCTTGTACACGGTAGCCATGCCACCCTGCCCAAGTTGTTCTATGATGCGATACGGGCCAACATTGGCACCCTTCTCAAAACTCATAACGGCTCCTGCATGGACGACGGCAACATTATAGGTTAGGTCCACTCGGGCGACAACAAGTGTGTCCTTTCAATCAGCTTTCGACAGAAAAACAGCGGCAGGATACAAGCTCCTGCCGCCGAAAGTCGTTCTGGGCAAACCGCCGCACACCATTCCGTCAAGTCGCAGGGCTAGCGATCATCGAGTGCAGCGACACCGGGCAGCGTTTTCCCTTCCAGGAACTCCAGCGATGCGCCGCCTCCGGTTGAGACATGGCTGATGCGATCTTCCAGGCCAGCTTTACGTATCGCAGCTGCCGAGTCCCCGCCGCCGATGATGGTGACCGCATCGCTTTCGGCGAGCGCCTCAGCCAGCTTGTATGTGCCAACCGCAAACGGGTCCATTTCGAACACACCCATCGGGCCATTCCACACCACGAGCCGGGCGCCTTGCAGAGCCGCCCTGAACGCATCCAGCGATTCCGGACCAATGTCCAGCGCACGCCATCCAGCTTCAACACCCTCTTCAGCTGTGCAGACCTTCGTCGCTGCATCGGCCGAGAATGCGTCAGCGGCCACAAGGTCTACCGGCAGCAGGAGTTTTTCCCCGCCTTGCTTGAGCAGCGCTGCCGCCGTTTCGATGGCATCTCCTTCTACAAGCGATTCCCCCATGGTGTATCCCTTGGCCGCAAGGAAGGTATTGGCCATGCCGCCTCCGATGAGCAGCTGATCCGCCTTCTCCAGGAGGCGTTCGACGACGCCGATCTTGTCAGAGATTTTCGCACCGCCGAGAATGGCGACAAAGGGATGTGCCGGCTCATCGAGCGCATCTCCCAGGTACTCAATTTCCTTTTCGAGCAGGAAGCCTGCCGCCGCCGGAAGGAATTCTGTCACGCCGACGGTCGACGCATGGGCACGATGTGCGGTGCCAAAAGCGTCGTTGACAAACGTCTCAGCAAGCGATGCAAGTTCCTTCGCAAAGACCGGATCGTTCTGTTTCTCCTCAGCGTGGAAGCGGGTGTTCTCAACAAGCAGAACCTCGCCAGGTTGCAGCTTCGCGGCTGCCGATTTGGCTTCCGGTCCGACGGTGTCGATAGCAAATGCCACCGGCATATCCAGTAATTCGGAGAGCCGTGCTGCTACCGGCTTCAAGGAAAATTCCGGCGAGGCTTTGCCCTTGGGGCGGCCGAGATGGGAGCAGAGCACGCATGCTGCGCCTTGTTCGATCATATAGCGGATGGTGGGCAGCGCCGCCCTGATACGGGTATCGTCGCTGATCACACCGTCCTTGATGGGCACGTTAAAATCGACGCGCACCAACGCCCGCTTTCCCTTTAAGTCAATGTCGCGTATGGTCTTTTTCTTGAACATAGGTCTTATCCCCACACGGCGCGCCGGAGAGGGCGCGCCGTTCGATTCGTTGTGGTTTGATGAACTACAGCGATTTTGCAACCAGCGCCGCCAGATCGGCTGTGCGGCATGAATAGCCCCATTCGTTATCGTACCAGGTGACAACCTTGGCCATGTTTCCGCCCATCATGAACGTGAATTGGGCATCGATGATGCTGGAGCGGTCATCTTGTTTGTAATCCATGCTGACAAGCGGCTCCTCACTGAAGCCGAGGATACCTTTCATCGATCCTTGAGCGGCTTTCTTGAATGCAGCATGCAGTTCCTCCGTTGTGGCTTCCTTTTCCAGCTCAACCACGAAGTCGACTACCGATACGGTCGGAGTCGGGACGCGCATGGCAAACCCATCAAACTTCCCTTCCAGCTCGGGAATAACTTTAGCCACAGCTTTCGCTGCGCCGGTGGTGGTAGGGATGATGTTCAGCGCTGCCGCGCGGGCACGACGAAGGTCTTTCTTGTGCGGCATATCCAAGATGCTCTGATCATTGGTGTACGAATGGATCGTCGTCATCACGCCCTTGACAATGCCGAAACTGTCCTGGATAACCTTCGCTGCCGGGGCGAGACAGTTCGTCGTGCAGGACGCATTGGAGATGACGTGGTGTTTGGCAGGATTGTAGTCGCCTTCATTCACACCGAGCACTACGGTGAAATCGGGATCGCTCGAAGGCGCGGTGATAATCACCTTCTTCGCACCGGCTTCCAGGTGCATACCCGCCTTCTCGCGTGTGCGGAAAACGCCGGTGCCTTCAATCACAATCTCAACACCGAGCTCTTTCCACGGAAGCTTGGATGGATCGGGCTCGGAAAGCGCTTTCACAAAGTCACCATTGATAACGAGACCGTCTTCTTTGACCTCAACCTGACCATCGAATTTACCGTAGTTCGAGTCATATTTGAACAAATGCGCCATGGTTTTGAGATCACCCAGATCGTTGAAAGCCACGACATCGAACTCATCGGCGTAATGCTCCTTCAAGAGTTTCAGGACTTGCCGTCCGATTCGACCAAAGCCATTAATGCCAATACGAGTAGCCATTTTCAACTCCTATCTAGAAAGGTTGCTCAGACGCCCGCACTTTCGTGTAAGGCGCTGTCTGCGAGTTCTAATGGACCGGTGCGCTCTTCCAGGAGCGCGATCAACGCTGCGGCCAATTTTTCCGGGTCATGACGCCACGAGCGATCGACATCCACCAGGTCTACGGTGTAAACCGGAACCATGATACCACCATCTGGCGGCATCGGAACAACAGATACCCCATCGGGTAGCTCGATGTCCATCTTATCATTCGCAATCACGAGGTCGACCAATCCCTCGCCAACGTGCTCAACCATCGCCTGGTAGTGATCGTAACAGTTGAACCCATCCGTCTCTCCGCGCTGAGTCGCCAGGTTGCAGATAAACACACGGAAAGCGCGCGAAGCGCGCAGCGCAGCGGCGATATCCGGCACCAGCACATTGGGCAGCAGACTGGTGAATAAGCTGCCCGGTCCAATGACCACCATATCCGCGTTGAGAATGGCCTGGATGGCGCCTGGATAGGCGTTAGGCGTATCCGGCTCCAGCCGAACTCGGCGGATCTGTCCCGGTGCATCGGGGATGCTGCTCTCGCCATTCACCTGCACCCGAGGCATAAACGTCGCGGAGCTCTTTTCCGCGATCAGGGTCACATTTTCAAGGGTTGACGGCATAACCCTGCCCTGGATGCCAAGGAGGCGTCCTGCCTCGAGCACGCCTTCATCAAAACTTCCTGTCACACCTGCCAGCGCCGCAATGAATAGATTGCCAAAGGAATGGCCGTTTAGCTCCTCGCCTTCCCGGAAGCGGTAAATAAAAAGCTGGGTCAGCAGGTCCTCATCGTTGGAGAGCGAGGCCAGACAACTGCGAATATCCCCGGGCGGCGGCAAATCCAGCGAACGGCGCAGGCGTCCGGAGGAACCACCGTCATCGGCCATCGTGACAATCGCAGTCAGGTTGCTTGAGTAGGTTTTCAACCCTCGCAAAAGGGTCGATAGCCCCGTCCCACCTCCTAGGGCAACGATTTTTGGGCCACGACCGAGGCGGCGATGGGCGGAAACCGTGTCCAGGATGGATTTGCCCGGCCGCACGAAAGGTGCAAGCAATGTGCGGTTCAACTGGAAAAACGACAGTGCCACCCCGCCCACCCCGACCAGGATGAGCAGCAAGGCGCGCAGCCAGCGAGGGAGGGCAACCAATGATATGACCGTCAAGAACGTGGATCCGGGGTTGGCACGATACACGTCGAGCAGGGCATAGGCTAGACCCAGACCGATCAGCGTTGTTGAAAAGATGAGGAAGAGGATCCAGCGCTTGATGCCAAGCCCGGGTTGGAACCACCGCAGCAGTCGTTGCAGACGGCTGCGTTCTTGTATGTGCCTGTTCTGCTTCTTGGACACGGTGCGACTATACCAAAGTTGAAAGGGTCAGTCAACGAGAATTGCGCTTGGAGACTCGTCCGGTCAATTGTATAATGTTGCCACGATATCCACCCAAAGGAGGACGGCCCATGGCCAACGTAACGTACAACCACGTAACAAAGCGTTTCGGAGATGTCGTTGCTGTTAACGACATGAATATGGAGATTCAGGATAAAGAGTTCCTTGTCCTGGTGGGGCCGTCCGGCTGTGGAAAAACCACCGCCCTGCGGTTGCTGGCAGGCCTGGAAGAAATCTCCGATGGCGAAATCATGATCGGCGATCGCGTTGTCAATGATGTGGCGCCCAAGGATCGTGATATCGCCATGGTATTCCAGTCATACGCTCTCTACCCGCACATGTCTGTGTTCGACAATATGGCATTCGGTCTGAAGCTACGCAAGACACCCAAGGATGAGATTAAGCGCCGTGTGGAAGAAGCTGCGGAGATTCTCGGCATTGAGATGCTGCTGAACCGCAAACCAAGACAGCTTTCCGGCGGACAGCGCCAGCGTGTCGCTGTCGGGCGCGCCATTGTGCGCGAGCCGAAGGTCTTCTTGTTTGACGAACCGCTTTCGAACCTGGATGCCAAGCTGCGCGTGCAGACACGTGCCGAAATCAGCAAGCTGCATCATCGACTGCAAACGACGTTTATTTACGTCACCCACGACCAGGTGGAAGCGATGACGATGGCAACGCGCATCGCTGTGATGAAGGCGGGGGTCATCCAGCAGCTCGACACGCCCCAGAAACTGTATGATGAGCCCGCAAATGTGTTCGTGGCGGGCTTTATCGGCAGTCCGGCGATGAATTTCTTCAACGCCCGCTTGGAGAAGGTCGATGGACGGCTGATGGTTAACACCAGGGACTTCCGCGTCGCAGTTCCTGCCGGCAAAATGGAAAAATACCAGAACCACATTGGCAAGGACGTCATTTTTGGCATTCGCCCTGATGACATTCACGATCCGGCCTTCGCCCCCGGCGGCATCACCGCCGAATCCATCGCCACCAAGGTCAACGTAACCGAGTTGATGGGCAACGAAATCTTCGTCTATATGCAGAGCGGAGAAACCGAGTTTGTGGGACGCATTGACCCGCGCTCGAAGGTGCGCGTCGGTGATACACCTCAAATGGTGCTCAATATGGACAACATGCACGTCTTTGAAACGGAAGGCGATCAAGTCGCCATCCGCTGAACGAGCCAGGCGACATGCAACGCCCCTTGCCGCAACCGGGCGAGGGGCGTTACGCTGTAACGTAAAGGAGAACACGAATGGCAGATTTCAAATGGATGGAAGAGCTCCATCAAAAAAACGGCACCAAAATGGTGTTACTGGTCATGGACGGCCTTGGCGGTCTCCCCATGACGCCAGGTGGACCTACCGAGTTGGAAGCCGCGAACACCCCTCATATGGATCGACTCGCGAAGGAGGGTGCGCTTGGCCAGACCGTGCCTATCCGGCGCGGCATCACCCCCGGTTCGGGTCCCGCTCATCTGGCGCTCTTCGGCTATGATCCGCTTCATTACGATGTGGGGCGCGGTGTATTGGAAGCCTCTGGCGTAGGCGTGCATGTCCATAAGGGCGATGTGGCGGCGCGCGGCAATTTCTGCACCGTCGATGCGGACGGCAACATCACCGACCGCCGGGCAGGGCGCATTTCCTCCGAGGAAGCCATGCCCATCCTGGAAAAACTCAAGCACATCTCGCTTCCCGGCGTGAGCGTGGAAACCAAACTCGTGCGGGAATACCGCTTCGCCGTCGTCATGCGCGGCGATGGTCTCGAAAGCGACATGGATGACACCGACCCGCAGAAAACAGGGGTTCCCCCCCTCCCCGCTGTTGCAAACCAACCCGGCTCGGCGCGTGCAGCGGAATTGTACAACCAGTGGATCCAGCTGGCGCGGGAGGCGCTGAAAGATGAGCCCAAGGCAAATGCCATGACACTGCGCGGCTTCTCGACCGACCCTGCCCTGCCACAGTTTCCCGACATTTACGGGCTGCGAGCAGCCTGCATTGCCGTCTACCCCATGTATCGTGGCGTGTCGCACCTGGTCGGCATGGAAGTGCAGGGTTTCAGCGGGGAACATCCGGAGGACGAGTTTGCCGCGGCTGCCCGTCTCTGGGATGAGTTCGATTTCTTCTTCATTCATATCAAGAAGACCGATAGCAAGGGTGAAGACGGGGACTTCGATGGGAAGGTGAGCATCATCGAGAGCGTGGATCAAGCACTGCCAGACCTGCTTGCGCTGAAACCGGATGTCCTCGCCATCACCGGCGACCACTCCACGCCAGCACGTATGAAATCCCACTCCTTCCACCCGGTGCCAACGCTCATGTGGGCTCCTGCCACCGTCCGTGAGGACACACAGACCATCTTCGGGGAGCGAGCGTGCGCCCAGGGCGGTTTGGGTACATTCCCTGCGACTGATTTGCTGCCCATGATGTTGGGGCACGCCAACCGTCTGGCCAAATTCGGCGCATAGTGTACAAGAACGTCAAATGCAACAGCCCGCACACCACGTGCGGGCTGTTTTCATGTTCTCCCCTTGACCTCAAAGCCTGCCCTTCACGCGACGTCCCATGGCATACAACAGGGCTGATAACCCCATGGTGGCAACGCCAATGTATATGAAAATATCCCTCCAGAAACGTTCGGGGTATAAACGGATGAAGGTATCCGAATAGCGGAAAAGCCAGGTATCGCCTTCGAAAAAAATGCGGTGGAACGCGACAAAGACAGCACGGAAGGATACCGCCACGCCTGCGATAAGCAGCACGACAAGGACGACGGTGTTGCGTGCCGCCTGCTTGAGAAGAGCTCCGATGCGTGCAATCCCTTCCTGCCGAACAAGCAAAGTGATGCTGCAAGCAAGTAGCAGCGTCCCTCCCACCCAGACAGTGCGGGCAAGATCAACGAGTATCTTCACATCCTGCATATGCCGCAGTTCACGCTCATTATGCATGGGAGAGCCATCCGCCAAGGTGAAATCATCAAAATACGATATGTCCTCATCGCCAAGCAGGTAGGCAAGATCGACCGCTGATAGTTCGATGCGCTCCTCAAGCGTAAATCCATAGCTGTCCTCCGGGAATCCCGGTAAGCGGTACTCGATCGGCACCCACACAGGCGCTGAAACGAGCACCAGCATTATGCCACTGAGAAGGATCCAAAGCGGAAGCAGTACTTGTAGTAAGGTCGTCAGCGCCCATACCCAGGCTGGCTGTTTCATAACTCGTTTTCCTTTTCTATCATCGCAGGATGTCCAGATTTCCACCCACCAGGAATCGCAGCGCCAGGGAGTTGGTAATCTGCTCCACAGGTGCGTGGTCGTCGGTGAACACCTGCCCCGGTTCGGGCGCAGGTGCCAGGTTGGTCGCCGTCCGTGCAAGGACATCCAAAAGCAGCGGATGAGCATCCTGGGCATCCAGCGCAACGAAATTATCAATCAGATTCTGTGGATCCGTGGGCTGCACAGTGCCGTAGATAATCGTGTTGAAGGTGGCCGGCACATCCACGATGTGGACGGATTCGAACATGGTCTGCATGGTTCGAGCAAGTGCATCGACCAGCCGTCGATCGTCCATCGTTCGGCCAACATTAATCACGACCACGCCATCAGGCGTGAGATGGGCACGCACCTCACCGAAGAACTCACGAGTGGTGAGGTGGAAGGGAATGTACGGCAGCCTGTATGCATCGATTCCGATGACGGTGTACACCTCGTCGCTCTGATTGAGGCCCCAGCGGCCGTCCGCCGCAATGGCGTTCAGGTTCGGTTCGGTCATATCGAACCAGTCACGCCCGACGTCGAGGATGTCCGGGTCAATTTCCCAACCGTCGATGGGAATAGGACCAAACACGTTGGTGTACTGCTTGGAGATGGTGCCCGCAGCCAGGCCGATAATGCCGAGACGATCAGCGCCATCCATGGCAGCGGGGGCCTCGTTGAAGAAAGGCGCGGAGAGGAAATAGTCCCATGTTCCATAGGTCGCGCCCATGTCCTCGGCATAGACGGAATGGATCCCCTGCCCCTCATTGAGCAGCAGGTACCGGATTCCATCACGTTCCACCACCTCGATATAGTTGTAGGCTGATTCAGTCTCGTAGAGTTGACCGACAGTTGCCTTAATCGGACCACGCAGGGTAAGCCACGCCAGGATTCCGAGCGCCATCGGCATCCAGAGAAAACGAAGCCAGCTCCCGGCGCCGTCCTGACCGAGTCCGATGAGCGCAACGCCCAGAAGGAAGAAGCTAAAAGCGAAGAAGGTCCGGGCTGTCCCCAGTGCGGGGATCAGCCACAGCACGGGGATGAAGGTGCCCACGATAGATCCCAGCGTGGAGAGGGCATACATTCGTCCGGAGGTTGTGCCGGCTGTATCCGTGCCGGCAATGGCGAGCCGTATCGCGAAGGGTGACACACACCCCAATAGCGTGATAGGCACGCTGAATAGAACCAATACAGAGATGAAGGAGCCGGCCATCAAGGCCACATCCAACCGCTCCACGGCACTGGCCGCTGCCCGTAACACCGGGGATGCAATCAGCGGAACCAGACCGGCACTGAACGCCGCCCAGGCCAGTAAACGGTAGAACGTTTGAAAGCGGGGTGAGCGATCCGCCCATTTTCCACCGATAAAATACCCCGCAGTTAGGTATACAAGAATGAGACCAATGATGTTCGCCCAGACCAAGTTGCTCGTGCCGAACACCGTGCCCAGCAGCCTGGAGGCGGTCATTTCCAGCGCCATCGTGGTCATCCCGGCTGAGAAGACAGCCGTAAACAAGAACCCCGTAGAGAAAACCTTTCGTTCCACCATGTCTATCCTTATCCTGCGATGGGCCTGAACCATGACCTTCCTGCATGCAACGCTGCACTCAGGTCCTGCCCGTTTTTCACGAGAAGCACGGTCGCACCGACCTGTTCGGCAGCAGCAAGAATACCCTCCGAAAGTGGCGGTCCACCGAAGCTCAGCGGATCCAGGACTACCAGGACCGTTTTTCGCTGGTTGTATTCCAATCTCCGCAGGGATGCGATCAGGGCTTCGTCCAAGTTTGCCGTGATCAAAATCACTGTGGCGCCTTGTGGCAGTCGTGATCTGACAATGGTAAGCACCTCGGTCAATGGATGGGCACCAACCTGATCGAGGACCGCCAGCGTTTCCAGAATGCGGAGAAGCTGTGATGTACCTCGCTCCGGTTGAATTATGTGCCTGCTGTGACCGAAGGTCACCAGTCCGACCGCACGCTCCTGCTCCAGGAAATGCATGGCGATCGACGCTGCGGCTGAGATGGCGTACTCACCACTTGCAGGCGGAAGTTCAGGACGCTCCGGTATACCAAGGAAACCAGAAGCTTCTTCCGGAACGACGTCACTTTCATACTGAGCCTGCCGGCTGGAGTCAAGCACGATCCACATTTCCGCCAGTGGATCGAACTCGAATTCCTTCACAATCAACCTTCGTCGTCTCGCCGTGGATGGCCAGTGGATGCGGTTCATGCCATCTCCCGGCGCATAATCACGTACACCAGCGGCATGCGGCGTTACCTGATGCGTACGCTGACGAAGGGCATCTCCTCCGGGGAGTCTCCCACTGGGCACCGGAAAGGCATGCAAGGGAAACGTCATCGGGAGCACGACGACGTGCTGCTCTGCAGGTAGCTCAGCGGTTACCGGAAACAACCCAAACGGGTCACCTGAAACCAGATGGGCTGGTCCGAGCCTGAAGCGACCCCGCCGCGTGCACAATGTCCGTACCATCCAATATCTCGAATCACCTGACCGGATGAGCGTCATCACATTTGAAGCGCGCTCGCGCCGCTGGCGAAAAGCTCCTCTCGAACGTAAGCCTGCCTTCAGCGTCATGGCGCGGTAGCCGGGTAGATTCGTGCCATCTCGTACTTCAACCCACAGCTTGGGAAGCCGGTCCCTGTTTTCCAGGCTGAAACGCTCCACAAACAGCTGTCCCACCTGTGCTCGCAGCGAGCGTGGTTCTCGCTTGAACTGCAAGCGACGCAATGCAACACGTGACCACAGAAACGAAAGCATGAACAACCCCGCCCATAGGTAGGTCAGGTGGTAAAGCAGGTCACGGCCTGTTGCCAGCGCGCCGAAGAGGCTCAACGCGAAAAGCGCTAGCACTGCCCGTGCGCGTGCCGACATCAGCCAATCTCCCCACCCGGAGCAGGAACCCGATCGAGAATCTCGCGCACGATCTCACGTGCGTCAATTTCCCGGATGCGTGCCGCAGAACCAACAATCAGGCGGTGAGCAAGGACAGAAACCGCCATCTTCTTGATGTCGTCAGGGAGCACAAAATTCCTGCCTTCCATGGCCGCCCTCGCCTGTGCGGTGCGGAACAACGCAATACTGCCGCGTGGACTGGCACCCAGGTACAATTCCGGATGGTCTCGGGTGGACTGAATGAGATCGACCACATACGTCTTAATATCAGGCGACACCACGACCTGTCGGACCCGTTTCTGGGCCGCGAGCAATGCGTCGACACCCACAACAGCTTCCAGCGCATCAATCGGATGCGTAAGTTGCTGGCTTTCAAGCATGCGGATTTCATCCTGACTTCCCGGGTAGCCCACCCGCAAACGGAGCATGAAACGGTCCATCTGTGCCTCCGGAAGCGGGAACGTTCCCTCGTACTCAATCGGGTTCTGGGTCGCAATCACGAGGAACGGTGCTGGGAGCGGGTGGGTGACGCCATCCACCGTCACCTGATACTCCTCCATGGCTTCCAGCAATGCGGCCTGGGTTTTGGGCGTGGCGCGATTAACCTCGTCTGTGAGCACGATCTGCGCCATGATCGGGCCCGGCCTGTACTCAAACTCTTCGGTTTTCTGATTGTAAATCGACACGCCGGTAACATCCGAAGGCAGCATATCAGGTGTGAATTGAATGCGGTTGAAACTGCAGCCAATGGAGCGCGCAAGGCTCTTGGCAAGCATGGTTTTTCCAGTGCCAGGTACATCTTCAATGAGAATATGTCCCCTTGAAAGCAAGCCAATGACCACAAGCTGGATCGGCTCCCGCTTCCCGACAATCACCTTTTCGATATTGGCAAGAATCTGCGCAGAAAACTCCTGGATGGGTTTCATAGAGGTGTCCATCGCTTCTCTCCCGGTATGTCACATCCGACATTGCATACAGATTGTATCGAAAACCCGCTTGTCTGCGGGTCATCCATTGAATAACATCGCCAGCATGGCGATCCAGAACAGCGCGTACCGCAATACCTTCGGGTTCCCCCGTATCGCCGCATAGTACAGCAAAGAGAAAACCAACCCATCCGCAAAGCGTATCAAACCGAGCGGCTCCCGGAACGTAGAGTGCGGCAAAAACATCAGCCCGGCACAATTTGCTGCGAGCATGTAGGCATCCCCGCGACCCAGGTCTTCGAACAGCGTTTTCACAGCCGAGAGCAAGCCCCACAATGCGGGTAGCACAATGCCGGGCCCGAAAGCTGCGCTGTAAAGAAGCAATGCACGCGGGCTAACCGCACCGATCCGCCACAAGCCATTAAATGGAATCCATTCGAATCCCGTGGCATTCGCTCCACCTGAACCCAGACCAACCGCCCCGAAAGTCTGGTAGAGCCACAATTGCCAGACAGCATACATCATAGCAGTGGCCGTAAACCAGGCGAGCCTGCGCTTCGATCGACTCTCAAAAACTTCAACAAGGAGCAGCGAAAGCCAGACGAACAGCGTTGTCTCCTTCGCCAGCACCGCCAAGAGGGCGAGAAGAATATCAAAGGGAGATTCTTTGCGTTCATGCAGCAGCACAGCCGCAACCGCTAACGCGTACGCAAGCGGCTCGTGCAGCATGAGACCAACAGGCATCACCAGCCCCACCCAGAGGCCATAGATCAAGGAATACCACGAATGCCATCCATGTTGCTCAAGCAGCCTTGCGACCAGCCACGTGCCCAGCAATTGTCCAACCAGGTTTATCCCGAGCAGCGCCCAGGCCGTCCTCTCCAACTTTCCCCCACCCAGTGCCCTACCAAGAAGAGGCAGCAGGATACGCTGGTAGCGATAGGACGGGATGTCAAGCCGTTCCTCCACCATCTCTGGCGATAGGTCAAGCGCCATATAGAACGTGAACTGGCCATCATAGCCCTCGGTGCCTTGTGGGTCACCCTCCGCATATCGCGTCCCGATTTCCGCCAGCTGTACCGGGTCCATGTCCTTCTGATCCAGACGAAAGAAGACGTACCCAAGCAGCACAAAGGACGTGAGGATAACGGGAGCTAGTCTTTTCATTCCCGCCGCCATCGGATCCCCAAGCCCAGAAGCCCCAGTATTCCTAGCATGCTCATGGCGACTCCATTGCGAAAGACCTTACTTTCATAGCGGAACTGCACATCATGGCTTCCAGCGGGTACCCACAGCGCTCGAAACAGGTAATTGCCCGTGTAGGACACGGTGGGTTGCTCATCGATGTACGCTTGCCATCCGGGATAATTCAGATCGGAGAGCACCAGCCAGCCCCCCGCATCGGATACCACTTCAACCACCACTTGATGGGTAGAATCCTCAGGGACAATTCTCGCTGAACCTTCTCCACCGCGCGGCGTTGATGCCCCCTCAAAACCCTCAAGCACCGCGACCACGTCGGACTCAAAGGATGAATCCAGAAGAGATGCCAGCGCATCATCACCGCTCTCAACCGCCACCGCTTCAGGGACAAAACGTACTCGTTCAGCGTCCTGCACACGCTCATAACGCACACCTGATGCCTCACCAGGATCATCAACCGCCCGCCAACCAACGTCCATGAGCGCCAGCATTGTCGCCTCCCCCACTCCTGTCTCCTTCTCCAGCGCGTCCATCCAGGTCACATAGCGAGCGGGTAGTAGGGGATCGAAATTGTTCACCATCGGCGCGCGGTCAAACAGGTTCGTGTTCGGTAGCCAGCTTTCACGAATCGGATCCAGCGCACCAAGAGAAGCGAATCGATCAAAGCGGAAGTACGTCTCGTATATCAGATGGTATTCAATCTCGGCGGGCATATACACTCGATGGCCATCGTCAAGCTGATCAGTGAGCTCCGTCGTATTCTGAAATACACTGGAGGGAGTCATGGGGTTCAAACCTCGACCGGCAAACGCAAGATCGGCGATGAGAACCGCGACGACACATCCCAACCACCACCCTGGCTGGTGATCCTCTTTTGTGAGAGAAAGCAGGCCCGCCAGACAAAGCCAGAGTCCCAGCAATGCAAAGGCGCTCACAAAACTCGACTGCACATCACCGACCAGACGATAACCCAGGTATGCCGCCGCGCCGATGATGCCTGCGCCAGCCGTGCCAAGCCGTGTCCAGTACAGCGCTTTTCCATCCGGTGTGTTCCAACGATCAAAACCATATCCCGCAAGCACTGCCAGCGAGAAGACCAACAGGAGGGTCCAGCGCGTCGGCGCCTGGAACAAATTGAAGGTCACAACATGACGGTATAGAAAGGGAAAAACCGGTGTATTCCACCCGAGCGCTAGCAGAATTGAAACCATACTTATGAGGCTGAGAAAGCGGATCTCACTGCGGCTTTCATCTTCATGCAACCAGCCGATGCGCATCGTTTGCAGTGCAAGCAGCAGCGGAAGCACACCCACATAGAGAGCATCCTCATAGTAATTGGCATACCCCCAGTAGCCGCCGCGAGCCGGGTTACCGAACAAATCCGGCGCAAACAATCCAGCCAGGCGCCATGGCCAAAGAGAGTAGGTTCGCGCTAGCGCCTCATCTACACCCGTTGAGCGTGCAGATTGCAGCATGTATTCCAGCGTAGGGAAGAGCTGGGCGGCCGCAAGGAGGAAGGCCAGGAAAGCCGAACAGAGGGCCCCTGTGAGAACATGACGACGCGCCACCCAGGTGGGTAGCCGCCATATCCGCAACACCAGCCAGGAGGTCAGCAGCAAGGCACTGTACCACGCCGTTTGGGCATGCCCGGCGAGCCACTGCATCCCCAGCGCCCCGCCTAGCAGCAGCACAGCTACCCTCCTTTTTTTTCCACCCTCCCCAGCCCATGAGGCTACGAGATGTTCCGCGCAGACGATGATCCACGGCAACCACGCCGCTGTGACGATGATGCTGAGGAAACTGGCGCGGGCGATAAGATACCCTGACATGGAAAAAGCAGCGGCTGAAACGACTCGCGCTGGGGAAGACATACGCAGACACCGGCCGAGGGCAAACATACCCCAGGCTGCGAAAAGGAGATGTATGAGCACCTGAACTGCACCGGCCCAGCCTGCGGGAACCAAGAAGTACAGCCAGTGCGGGGGATACAGGATGGCGCTCTGGTAATTCGCCAGCAGCGGTGCGCCCATGCCGGAATAAGGATTCCAGAGGGGTATGTCTCCACTCCGCAGGAGATCAAAGGCCAAGTCGCGCCAGGGCGCGAATTGGAGCATGCTGGTGCCCCAATAGAGGACATCCCCACGTATGATGCCGGGGAGGAACAGCAAGGCCGGACCCAGACCGAGCAAGAAAGGTGCGATGCGTCGGAACCGTTTCACGGGACGAGCACCTCATACACGCGAATATCTCCCTCAGCGTACATCACTTCCAGGCATCCCACCGGAGCGACGCCTTCATCTCCGAATTCACGTTCATAAGGACCCCAATATACAACATCGATCTCCTGCTCCTCCAGCCAGGCACAGGTGCTCTCTTCGAATCCACCTTCGTAGAACCAGGCGACCTGAGGTTGCAATACCGCGAGATTGACGCTTTCCGGTCCATGCCCGATCACAACGCGCATCGGAGCGTATGCAGGAAGGATGTTTCCCGACCGGTAAGATGTGAGGACAAGCGAATCCACCTCTACGTTGTCCCGCAGCCACTGGAAGCTCTTCACGAGGTCAGCGTCATGATAGACCGGTTCCTCCGGCACACGGACCGCCTGCAGACTCCCCACGAGCAGAAGCATGGAAGAAGGTAGCAGCAGGATGGTGAACAGCGTGCTCCAGCGCGGTGCGTGGCGAATCTCCTGTAACCCGACGGCGCTGATTATGAGCAAGGCAACCCAGATGCCTTCTGGAAGCCTGCGCTGGACCGTTACAGGAGCGTATACGAGGACGGGGAGCAGCACCACCCAGGCAAGCGGCAGATAACCTGCCCCACCTTCCCGTAGCAAGCGCTTTCCGCCAATGAACGCTAATGGAATCAACACGCCGTAGGCGAGCGCGTAAAGCAATGGGTGTGGAGAGGCCAACAGGTTTTGCGCGGTCCACGTGGCGAGAAAGGGATCACGCAGAAAGGAATATGCATAGAGGGCAAGCAAGGGTAATGGCAGTATCGCTGTGATGGTTGCTCGTCGCAGATATGCAATCAGCGGCGATCCTTCTCGACAGATCCC
>Ga0272443_10000308_pt1 | contig 93271 bp, 87 predicted proteins | sample SSMAcet12_FD_193581 | JGI IMG/M metagenome (GOLD analysis project Ga0272443, IMG submission 193581) | Marine sediment archaeal communities from Little Sippewissett salt marsh, Falmouth, MA, United States - SSM-Acet-12 | ecosystem: Environmental > Aquatic > Marine > Wetlands > Sediment ...
ACTTGTTCCAGCGACAATGCAACCCCGCGCTGCCAGGCAAGCACCACGGTCAATGCAACCATGATTTCCGGCCGCACCAATCCGGAGATATCCGGCACGGTTTCCAGCGATCGGCCTAAAACGTTCTGGAAGGTCATGGGAATATAGCGGAACACCAGCAGCTTCAGGCATACCAGGACACCGGCTGCGACGAGAGTGACGAGCACCATGCGTGTGGGACCCGTACGCAATTTCAAGGTAAGGAGAATGAGATTCACCAGAAACGAACCCAGCATCACTGCTCCGAACAGCAGGTAGGGTTGATAGAAGGGTACAGGGGCTGTGAGCCGGGTGAAGAGCTGATACAGCGGCACCATCCAGGCGAGCTGCATTCCCATGAGCATGATTGCCGTGAATACACGCCAGATCGGATAGGTTGCCTCATCCCTCGCCCGGGCTTCCATCAGGTCCGCAGCATGGTGCGTTTCCGCCTTCAACCTTGCTCCCTGGTTCATATCAGGCTCTCAGCGTTCCCGGGGATCGCGGGGCTCAACTGAATGACAGGGATGCCTGTCATCTCAAGTTCGATCTCATCCCCGAGATTGAGCACGGTCATATTTCTTCCGTGCCGCTTGAGTTCAAGCAGCGTTTCCATCAATGCCGGATAAACAGATGCCGTCACAATGACCAGGCTTGCGCCAAAGTAGACGCGCGGCATTTCTCTCAGCAGGAATTGTTCGAATGGCGATGCGACCAAGGGCGTTACAGCGGCAAGGACTCCCAGAAGTCGTCCAAGCTGCTGCGGCGAGCGACCGGGAGGAACCCGGAACGATTGATCGGAATGCGCAAGACAGCCGTTTGAGATGAGCCCTACCTGATAGCCATCCTCAATTCCGTGATAGACCACTGTTGCAGCCGTGCTGATGAGCGCTTCGAGCAACTGTGGATCGAATCCTTCCCAGGCGATTTCAAAGGTAGCTGCGTTCAAGCACACCACCATCACCTGAGCGGAAACGGGCTGGAACAGCTTCACCTTCAACTCTCCGGTGTGAGCTGTTGCAGGCCAATGCACCCGTCTGAATCCATCTTCCGGCCTGTACTCGCGCACACCCATCGGCTGGTTGGGGTCTTCGAAAAGTCGCCGGCGGGTTGCTTTCTCACCAAAGGGATCCTGTGCATCCAGACCCAGATGTTCCAACGGAAGGATTTCCGGGAAGACGGTCAGATAATCCTGCCTCCCCTCCGTGCGGGTATCTTCATAGATGCCGAATAAATCGCCGGACTGCATGCGAGGTGGCCCCAGCGGATAGACACCACGCTTACGGAACAGCAGTCGATAGCGTCGGCGGGCTCGTTCAAACCAACGCAGACTGAAAATGTTGGTCAACAACCCCATTTCCGGAAGGTGTGAAGGAGCCAGAATGGTTTCGTCTTCCGGCCCCACAGCCCGCGGCCAGGGATCCTCAATTCGGAGCCAGGACAACGGCAGCAACTTGCGATTCTCGACTTCGACCGTCATGTCAACATGCTCGCCAGGAAAACCACGGGAGTAGTGAGGGGTTCGCCGGTATACAACCCGGTCCAGTGCGTGCTTATGCCAGAACGAAACCAGAATAATCAACGCTGCGAGCGCAGCCGAGAATGCCCCCAGCAGGGGGATGTCCAAGAGGGCGGCGATCACAAAAGCCGCAGCGAGAAATGGAAGCCAGCGTTCAGGCGCCACGTCAATCCTCGACCGGTACAGGGATGGAATCAACGATTCCGGCAACCAGGTCCTGTGGCTTGCGCCCACGTAGCTGCGCCTGCGGCGAGATCATCAGGCGGTGCGTGAGGACATCCGGGGCGAGGTCTTTGATATCATCCGGGATCACATAATCACGCCCCTGGATGGCTCCCCAGGCCTGCGATGCTTGGTAAAGCGCAAGCGCGGCGCGCGGGCTTGCGCCGAGTTCAATCTCATCGTGTTCCCGGGTCGCACGTACGACCTGCACCAGATAGCTGCGTACGCTTTCTTCCACGCGGATATCCATACGTTCCTTCTGGGAAGCGAGGATCTCATCCGGCGAGGTCACGGCTTCCAGGGAGGGCAGCGGGTCTTCCGCCCGGAAGCGTTCGAGGATAGCATTCTCATCCAGCTCGGTCGGATACCCCAGTTCAAGCCGCATCATAAAGCGATCCACCTGGGCTTCCGGGAGTGGGAACGTTCCTGCGAGTTCAATGGGGTTCTGTGTGGCGAGCACCAGAAACGGGCGCTCCAGGTGATGTGTGCGCCCATCCACAGTAACCTGCCGCTCCTGCATCGCTTCCAGCAATGCCGACTGAGTACGCGGGGTTGCCCGGTTGATTTCATCTGCGAGCACCACCTGGCTCAGGATCGGGCCCGGACGGAATTCAAATTCCTGCTTCTTCTGATTGAACCAGTTGATCCCGGTGACATCGGAAGGAAGCAGATCAGGTGTGAACTGAATGCGCCGGAAGCTGCATCCCAGGGATGTCGCCAGCGCGCGTGCGAGGGTGGTTTTTCCAATCCCTGGCACGTCTTCCAGGAGAACGTGTCCTTCACAGATGACGGCAACCAGCAGCCTGTCAATCACATCATCGTTTCCGACAATCACCTTCTGCACGTTGCTTCGTACGCGTTTGGTCAGCGCTTCGATCATCTTCACCTCATCCTCTTGTCAATCGCGTCTGTGAAATATACCAGAGAACCCGCCACCTCGTTCGGTTCTGAGGCGGGAATCAATCAGGCTCCCCATAGGGGAGCCTGTGATGATCCTGCGATAAGTGAAATTCAGGAGACGAACCCCGGTCGCTGCATTCGCTCCGCTGCTTCCACGGTCATGGGGATGGTCACCGAAACCAGCGTGCCCTCGCCCTTATTGGAATGAATCTGCAGGATCCCATTGACCAGCTCGGCACGTTCATGGAGATTGACCATGCCGAGACTGCCGCGCTCTTCATAATTGCTTTCCACCGAGGAGACGTTAAACCCTACACCGTCATCCTCCACTTCCAGACGCAGCATATCACCTCGCCTGCGAAGCCGAACCACAACCTTGCTCGCCTTTGCGTGCTTGCGTGCGTTATTCACCGCCTCTTCAACGATGTAGAACACCACGCCCTGTTTCCCCATTTCGAGGTCATCGACCACGCCCGGCGTTGCGTCCACCAGCACATTCTCGCCGTGATTCTCCTTCATCTTCGCGGCTAACTGTTCCAGTGCAGGCACCAGCCCTTTGGATTCAAGAACCAGCGGGCGAAGGGTGAAGAGCATCTGGCGGATTTCCTTTGTCGTGCGCCGGGCCAGCCCTTCGATCTTGTACAGTTCTTCGGATGCCGCCTTCGCATCGCGCTGCATCAACAAACGCGCGAAATTCACACGCATGGCAATCGCGCCAACCGACTGGGTCGGCCCGTCATGCAAATCACGTGCAAGCTTGTTGCGTGTCTCTTCCTGAATTTCGGCAATGCGCTCCTTCTCCTGCTCCAGGTCGCGATAGAGTCTGGCGTTCTGAAGGGCGACCATCGCCTGCTGGGAGAGCACTTCGAGGATTTCAAGTTCACTTTCGTCGAAATAATCCACCTGTGGGTGCCCGAAGAGTAGAATGCCGTACACTTCGTAACCCACAACCAGCGGGATGCACACCACGCTTCTACACTTGTGCAAGGAGACAAATCGCTTCAATTCGGGGTCCTCGCCAGGCGCGTCGCACTGCATGGTGTCTCCACTCTCAAGCGCCTTCGCGATGATGCCATTCTCCCCTGCGAGTTGTGTTCGCAGGTCTGCATGGGTGAGTCCACGCCCCGATTCCACATAGAGATGGCTGTTGGAGAACAACAGCAGGGCGCTGATCATGAGATCGCCCGTATCGTGCTCAGCGAGGATATGTTCAGCCAGGTCTAGCGTCATTTCAAGCACGCGTTCATAGTTCAGCGTGGCGTTGATGTTGGCCGTGGCTTTGATCACCTTCCGCAGACGGTCCAGCTCCTCTTCAAGAATGCGCACCTTCGCATCCGCAGGAAGCTTTCGAAACCGATCCGACCTGGGTCTGGTGCCGCTTTCCTTTCGGAACCGGTCTGCCAGCCACGCCATCATTGGCAGAAGAAGGATCGCAAACCAGACATCCAGATGAATAAGGGATGTGAACACAGATGCCGGGAATGCGACATGATCCATTAACGACAAACAAGACTCCCTGCCAGCCCTTGACGGTTTATCGTTACACGGGCTGGCATCTGATGTGAATTGAACAAGAACGATCCACTTCTAGTATGCCTTGAAACAGCATGTGGGATGCTAACAATTACCCTACAAATTCGGAACAAAACGCGTATTTCACCCTGGAGGATTAGTTTTCCACATTCTCCTCAGGTCGGACCGCGTGCCGGCGTGTAACCAGAAGAAAACCTCCGATCAGGACAAGCACAGAAGCTGCCGCAGCGGCAACATTGATCACCGCAAAAGGGATGCCTCCAGCGCGACTGGTTGCGTGCATCTCCAGCCGCTCTCCGGGAATGACATGCCAGATGAATGTGGAATCATCAACCTCATCGGCATTCGAGTCAACCGGCGTACCCGGCATCGTCAACCGCCATTCAATATCGGCATCGACGTCCGCGTCCTCCAGCCAGATGACGTCTTCCAGACTGATGTCTTCCAGATCCAGCACGGCGTTGAACTCAAAGCGCTGACCTTGCTTCCCCAGCGTGTCAACGTCAACACCGTAATCCTCATAGATTCTGGCAAGATCCTGCACCGTGTCAAAGGTGATGACAGCCGTGCAGGATATCGTACCGTCCTCTTCCACATATACACCGTCCACCGACTGTCCCGATCCTGCCCCAAAGTCGGCTTCCGAACAAATTTCTTCCAGGGAGATCTCTCCAATCGCCTCCATGGTGCGCGCTTCGACAAGGGGAACACGAAAGCCAAGTTCCACCGTTCCGCTTCCATCACGCTGGAGATTCGTGTCAAACAGAAACGTACACGATGTGAGCATCGCCGCTGCTGTCAAGACCATCGACGCGCGGTAAAGCTTTGAAAACATACCTTCCTCCTCGTGGAGAGCTTTATGCCCTGAACTGGAGTATACGCTGACCATGGGTTTGCATCAATATCAGCCCTTCGCCCTGCCATTTCTGTGCCCCTTCCTTGCCACTGTCCTTCAACACGGCTGACCGGGTAGAATGGGATATAATCAACCCGCTTCCGGCATGATGAATCCTGCTGGCGGGAAGCATGATCCGTAGATTGGTGGTCGTGACCTATGCCGATTTTTTCTCCCAGACGGTATCAACCCCCGTATTATCCCTACGCTCGCGACCGCGCAGCCATGCGCCTGTATACATGGGTCGAGTTCCAGATGAAAAGCATCCTGTTCGGCTGCCGGATGTGCGGCAACTGTGTTCTGCAGGAAACGGCTTTCATCTGCCCCATGACCTGTCCCAAAGGCCTGCGCAACGGCCCCTGTGGGGGCTCTACACCGGAATCCTGCAGTGCGGATCCGAGCCGTCCTTGCACCTGGTACCTCATTTACGAGCGCGCAGAGCGGATGGGACGTCTCGATCGTTTGCTCGAAATCCTCCCTCCTGTTGACGGCCGCCAGGCAGGTCATGAAGCCATCCTGGACGTCTTTCGACACGCCCGTGAACACGATACCGGACCGCGCCTGTCCATGGTATTCAAGCCGGCGGAGTTTGCAGAAGCATGGGATCAACTCTTCTACGAGATCCGTCAACCGGATTGGTGGGAGGGTGATGATCAATACCATCCCCCGGCGTACGATGAGCCCGTCTCCCAATTGGAAACCGACCTGAAAGCTGGCCGCTTCACCGTGACTTCCGAGATCGCACCGCCTCTCAGCGTGAATCAGACCGGCTTGCGTCGCAAGATGAACCTTCTCAAAGGCCTTGTTACGGCTGCTAACTTCACCGATAACGCGTCTGCGACGCCGCGCATGAGCAGCCTGGCGACGTCGGTCATCTGCCTGGAGGAAGGCCTGGAACCGGTCCTGCAGTTGCAATCCCGGGATCGTGACCGCTACGCCATTGAAGCGGAAGCGATGGGTGCTGCCGCCCTCGGCATCCGCAATATCCTCTGCCTCAGCGGGGATCATCTCAGCCTGGGACCCGGCCCCACCCCTCGACCTGTTCAAAACGACATGGATGCCATCCAGATGCTGTGGATGCTCCGGCGGATGCGGGACGAAGGCAAATACCTCGATGGCCGTGCGATCAAGACGCGCCCTTCCTTCTTCCTGGGAGCAGCCGCGTCGCCGTATGCCGCCATACCCCGTTACGAAGCCATCCGCACCGAAAAGAAGGTCAACGCTGGAGCCCAGTTCCTGCAAACCCAGCCCATCTTTGATGTAAACCGTTTCGCAGACTGGCTTGAAGCCATTGAACAGCGTCACCTCTTCGGAAAGGTTCACATCCTGGCGGGAATCGTCCCCTTGAAAAGCGCACGTGCCGCGCACTTCATGGCCGAGCAGGTGCCCGGCGTAGTTATTCCTGATGATATTCTCCGCCGCATGGATGACGCTGCCGATCCGCAGGAAGAGGGCGTCGCGATTGCGCTTGAGATTTTGGAAGCCATGAAAGCGACACCCGGCCTCAGCGGTGTGCACATCATGGCCGTGCACTGGGAGGAGATTGTCCCCCGCCTGCTGGAGGAAAGCGGGCTCGAACGGGAACCCATCCCGGCTTCATGACATGATTGAATCTTTAACGAACCTGGACCGGAGAGCACTCCGGTCCAGTTGATTCTCAAAGTCCTATTGGGTTCAGTCTTGCAGCGCCATCCACACACGCTCCGGCGTGAGTGGAAGATCGCGGATCCACACTCCGGTCGCGTTGTGAACCGCGCTGACGAGCGACGGCGCCACACCGTCAATGGAAATCTCTGCCACCGACTTTGCACCAAAGGGACCGGAGGGCTCATCCGTCTGCACAAACACCACATCGATCGGCGGCGTTTCATCATTGCGATAGATACGATAGGGCCCGAGATCGGCATTGAGGTGCCGGCCTTTCGAGTCATAGTACATCTCTTCACAGTGGGCGAAACCCAGCGCCTGGAGCATGCCGCCTTCGACCTGACCTGCGGCAGTGAGCGGATTAATCACACGGCCGCAGTCCACCGCCATCATCATCCGCTCGACCTTCAGCGCACCAGTCTCCGTGTCAACCTCAACCTCGACCACTTGCGCTGCGGTCGGGGGCGGACTGAGCAGGCTCATGTGGGAAGCCGTCTCCATAATCTGATGCTGCTCGAGATTGTGAAGGCTGCTGAGCCCGATCTCCTCCAACGTGACCGAGCGTCCGTCCGGTGCGATGACCTTGCGGTCTTGCAGAACCAATCCCTCGGCGCTGCCAAGCTCCAGCATGCTTGCTGCATGCTCGCGCAGGCGGGCAGCGACTTTTTCCGCAACCTTACGTGCTGCCCCGCCAGAGATATACGTCGTACTGCTTGCATACGCACCCTTGTCAAAAGGTGTGAAGTCGGTATCCGAGGAGTAGACAATTAAATCCTCAACAGGGATTCCGAGGACCTCTGCAGCGATCTGCGCCAGGATGGTATCGGATCCTGTGCCGAGATCCGTCGCCCCGATCAGCAGGTTAAAGGAGCCATCATCGTTCATCTTCAACGTGGCTGAAGCCATATCAAGCCCGGCGATGCCGCTCCCATGCATCATGATGGACATCCCGATTCCCTTGCGGATGGGCCCCTCCTGATTGGCATAGGTTTTTCGCTTCGCATGGAAATCGGTCGCGTCGAGAACCAGGTCAAGACATTCCGCCATGCCGGAAGTGTTCATTGCCTGGTCAAATCCCTCGCGTCCCTCGCCCAGCTTCTTCGCCAGATGCATGGGCTCTCCAACTTTGAGCCAGTTTTCTCGTTTGAAGTCGGCCACATCCAACCCGAGTTCTGTGGCAATCTCCTCCATCAGGACTTCGATCCCATACTGGCACTGCATAGAACCGTAGCCGCGATAGGCTCCAGCAGGCGGCGTATTGGTATACACAACGTCACAGATAAAGCGGCTGTTCTTCGGGTTGTACAGGGTCAGGCCTTTAAAGCCGCCGACCATCTGCACCGTAAGACCGTGGCAGCCATATGCACCGGTATCTCCGATCAGGTACAGTTCGATGGCCTCGACCTTTCCTGCCGTAACACCGACCTTGTAGTGGATGACGTTGGGATGGCGGGTTCGGGCGCTGATGAATTCCTCCCGGCGTGAATACACCATCCGCACCGGTCGTCCTGTCTTCAGAGTCAGCAGCGAACAGATATCCTCGAGGAGCATTTCCTGCTTCCCGCCGAAGCCGCCGCCGATACGCGGCTTGATGACCCGTATGTCTTTCGGGGTGAGGCCGACGAGGGGAGCGACCATACGGCGGATGTGGAAGGGAACCTGCGTGCTGGTGCGGATGACCAGGCGGTCATCTTCATCCAGGTAGGTGATGCAGATATGCGGTTCCATTGCAACATGATCCTGCCGGGGTGTGGAATACGTCCCTTCAAAGACATGTTCCGCTGCGGCAAACGCGGCGTCGACGTCGCCGACCTCTTCCTCAATGCGATGGACGATGTTGCGCTTCGCGTCATAGATGCCGATGCTGTCATCCTCGTCATGGATGACCGGTGCGCCTTCTTTCAACGCGTCGAGCGCATTGGTCACCGCAGGCAGCACCTCATACTCCACCTTGATTTTATGCAGCGCCTGCAGGGCAATTTCGGGCGTGTCGGCAGCGACGAGCGCTACGCGATCCCCTTCATGCCGCACCTTGTTATCCAACACGACCTGGTCATAGGGATGCGGATTGGGGTAACTCTGGCCTCCGGAAGCGTGTTTGATGCGGGGAATATCGTTATGGGTCAGGACGACATGCACGCCCGGCATGGCTTCCGCCTCGGATACATCCATATCCTTGATCCGTGCATGGGCATGCGGGCTTGTCAGCAGGGCGCCGTACAACATCCCGTCAAGCTTGATATCGTCAGTGAACGCCGGTTTCCCCTTGGCCAGCTTCACGGCGTCAACCTTCGGCTCCGGTTTACCGACAATGTCAACTGGCGGCATCGATTCGGGTGTAAAGACATGAGGAAGGAGTACATCCATCTCATCGGCTTTCCGCTTGAATGCCTCCGGAGCGTTGAGTGTGGCGCCCTCCTTAAAGCTCTCCTCCGGAATGGCAATCGATGCCGGCGATTCTCCACGCAGGATGGCGGCGGCACGTTGCACGGCGTGAATGATGCGCACATAGCCGGTGCAGCGACACAGTACCCCGCTGAGTCCCGTGCGAATCTCTTCAACGGTGGGATCAGGGTTGCGGTCAAGGAGCGCTTTGGCGGTCAGAATTTGTGCAGGTGTACAGAAACCGCACTGGATGGCGCCTGTATCCACAAAAGCCTGCTGCAAGGGGTGCAGATCGCCGTCTGTTGTCAATCCTTCCAGCGTAACCAGACTGTGCCCATCGGCATCGATCGCTTTCACCTGACAGCTCCGCACAGGCTCGCCATCCATGAGGATGGTGCACATGCCGCATTCCCCTGTTCCGCAGCCTTCCTTCACGCTGAAGTACGATGCATGCCGGAGCGCGTCCAGAAGTCGCTCATGCTTCCCGACGGTCAGTTCCCGCAGTTCATCGTTGATGGTGACATGGATTGTGGTCTTTTTTGCCGTCATGACCGCTTTACTCCCTTCTTGCACTCAGCAAGCGCGCGGCGGGTCGTGACGCCCGCCATACTTCTCCTGTAACCAGCGCTGCCGATGAAATTCCCGCGAGGCTTGACCTCATCTTCCACGGCTTCAGCAACAGCATGAATAACGTCATCGGAGAGTGATGTTCCAGCCAGTTTTTCGGCCGCATCCGCAAGCTGTACGGCTTTCCGCCACACACCCGTCAGCGCAAGGCGGGCAGATTTCACGATATCGCCGTCGTATGTAACGCATGCAAACGCAGCGACAATGGGAGCATCCGTAGGTGTCGGGCATACCGCGGCCATACCCGCTTCTCTCTCGGAACGGACTGGAAGCTGAATGGAATACACGTCCAGCCGTGACCGTCCGCTACGCCCAAGAAAGTCCTCGACCTCGACAGTGCCTTCCTCGAGACCCACTCTGGCACCGCAGGCAAGCAGCGCTGCGACAAACGGTGCAGCCTTTGCCGGCGTCGACAGCGCCTCGCGTATGGACAGTGTCATCCGTTCATGCCATGTCGTCCACCGCTTCAGGGAATCCCCGAGCAGGTCTGGTATTTCTGGAAACGCGAGAATATCTTCCAGCCGCGAAGCGGGATCAATGAGCAGATACGTCCCCTCTGCGCCCTCTTCCATTCGAATCACTGCCTCGTTTGTCATAACGTTCATGTCCCTTCCCTCATGAATCAATCAGGATATGAAAACCGTCGCACCCATCTATACCGACGTTCCCTGTTTCATGGGCTTAATATCCAGCACCGGAGAGCCATCAATGGCATCAAGACCTCGCACCTTGAGTGTACATCCATCGACGGCGACCAGTTCGACCTCGGTTGCCCCGATAGCGTTTGGGCGATACGGGCTGCGGAGTGCAAACACGCCGCGCTCCTCGCGTGAGGTGTCGCCGCGTGGGTGCTGCTTCAATTGGTAACCTGTAGATAGATGAAAGCTAAATAGAACCAGATACCGATCCCCGAGTACCATGCCCTGGATGGCAGCCTCAAATGCGGCGTCGATGGCTATGACGGCTTCGGTTTGAAGCACGTCTCTCCTATCGGCTCGAGTGTCGAAAGGACGTTGAACCACACCCACCGGATAGAGCGCCAGAGGCGGTGCAAGTTCCACGTCATCAACCCGCTGGTTGATGGCGGCTGCAGTCAAGGCGTCCCCATCACTCTTCCATTCTTCCCGTAGCACATTAAAGACCAAATTGGAGGATCCTGCAAATGCGACGCCATTGGCGTAGTTTGTATTCTCAACTCCAAGTCGCGACAGCTTTTGCTTGAGGCGGATATGCCGTTTCTGGCGGGTCTCTTCTTGTATGCGGCAGGAAACACAGTGCACGTGAAGCATGTTTGACCCCTTCCCTTGACAGCGTTGACTGCCGAACGCTAAGGCTCGATCTCGATCACCCTCCCCAGTCCAGACGGGATAAATCCATCCCCATACCTCTGTTCGAAAAGAGCAATCGCCCGTTCTCCGGTGCAGTGACTCGGTGCGACATGCTGCACACCCAGCGACTGGAGGCCTGCGATGGTCTCCTGTATCACAGCATCCGAGGCTCTTCCAAGATGAAAACCTCCCATGACGAGATATACTTCATCGTCAAACAACGCCTTCGCAGCTTGCACCATCTCCACAACGCCGGGATGCGCACAGCCAGTGACGACAACCAGTCCCTGTGATGTCTGCACGATCAACGCCTGTTCCGGAATTGCAGCGCCGACCATGCCGGTCGTGGCAATCCCCGGGACAATTTCCATGCCCGCTTCCACCTGCACGGGGGTCAAGCCTGCCAGCGCAACCCCGGATAGCTGCTGCTCGATGCGGGGGAAGAGGTAAAGAGATGCCTGAACACCGGATGCAGCCAGCGCACCGACACCACCGTAATGATCATCATGCGCATGCGAGATCACGACATGCTGGAAAGAGGATGGATCAAAGTCAAGCGCATGAAGGTTGTCGAGCAGAATGCCCCCGACCCCGCCGGTGTCAAAGAGGACAGTCTCGCCCCGGCATTCGATCACGGCTGCAAAACCCCAGGATGTCGTAAGGTCATTGGCATAAGCCAGGTTATCGAAAACAACGGTTATTCTGCACGGAAGCTCTGCTGTCGGGCTCATGACAACCTCCATGGTTGGTTCTTCTGTTTTCGGTAACGGCTGGAATGGCGTGGGCTCAACTGAATCCTCGGTTGTTGGATTGGTGAAATGGGCTTCTGTGGGCACTGCCGCTCGACAACTGCACAAGAGCAATCCCCCGACCAGAAGCAGGGACCGGACAGCGAAAAGCGGTCTACACTTTCCCGTCAAGCACATCCAGCAGCAGCTCCCCTACGAGAGGAACAAAATACTTACAGGCTGAGAAACCCATCTCAGGCAGTCTCTCCCGCACATCCGCACAATGAACAGCCGCAAATCGCTCTTCAAATCCTTCCAGAAATTGCCTGGAGAGAGCATAGCTGATCGAATCATCCCCGGCTGCATCGCTGCGGCCATATTTCGCGTTGATGAGCATCAGCCCCCCGACCAGCGCACCGCACATCTCCTGGTGCGTGCTTCCAACACCTCCCGAAAACCCGGTCGCGGTCCGGATCAGTATCTCCGGCGTCTCGCCCAGTACGATGTCACCGAGGGCAACAATCATCGCTTCAGTGCAGTGAAGTCCGTCCAGCATCAACGGTGTGATACGGTCAATGGCTGCTTGCTTTTCGTCCTGTGTCATGGAAACCTCGATGATGAAGGATGTCAACTGCGCCAGGGTCTCACTGCTGATCCGGGAAGACGGAAGGCTTCGCCGTCCAGAAGCGACGACCATGACGCTCGATAATCTGAAAATGCTCGCTTGCTTCCAGCGCGGGGATGATGTCATCCGCACGCAAGCCGCGCTCGTCCAGCGCCTCGCGCAAATCCGACTCGGACATCGGATGACGGGAGACAATCCCGAGCAGTGTCTCTACCATATCATCATCCATATCCAGTGAAAAGCCACCGGATGCGGGCGGCACAACCGACGCTGCAGTCCCGATGATGCGAAGCGCGCGTTCGATCCCTTCTGGTCCTGGTGCTTCAACCCAGGACTCCACGGGCGGCCTGACTGGCAAATTCACATGAACCTGGTCCGGGCGGATCAACGCCACCTGTCCGGCGATGTCCTGCAGTGCCTCCGTCGTGTCATTCAACCCGCTGACCAGCATGACCTCAATCCAGATCTCCCCCCGGAAGACCTCCCGGAAGCGGATCATGCCGTCAATCAATCGCTCAAAGCTTGCTTCTGGATGTGGACGGTTGATGCGTTTAAACAGCTCGGGGGTCCCGGCATCCAGCGAAGGCATGATCACATCAACCTTGCAGAGCGCCTCACGTACCGACGGCTTGTACAAGGTCGAACCGTTCGTGATGACTGCAAGCGGGAGCGATGATCGTTCCCGGATGCCATCCACAAGTTCGTCCAACGGCTCGTACAGTGTGGGTTCGCCGGAACCGACAATCGTGATCCAATCGGTATCCGGTGCGTGTTCACCCAGCGCCTGTTCCAGGTCTTGGAAGATCTCATCCAGTGGGAAATAGGTTTTAAAGAGATGCTGAAGAGGAACGGACCGCCCAAGCTGACAGTACACACAGTTCCAGTTGCACGTCTTCAGGGGTATGGGATCAACACCCAGTGAACGGCCCAGCCGACGAGATGGAACCGGACCGAAGATGTGTTTCATGCCAACGAACCCTTTCCGGCTAACCCTTGCGCGAACCGAAAAGCGCCGTTCCCAGACGGATCATCGTGGCGCCCTCTTCAATCGCGACGCGATAGCTGTTGCTCATGCCCATGGAAAGAATGGACATCTCCACCCCGGCAGGCGGAGACGCTGCAATCCTTTCAAATATCCGGCGGGTCTCAACAAAATAAGGCCGACTGTCCTCCGGATTGCCAAAACGAGGCCCCATCGTCATCAGCCCGTGTATCTTGAGATGCGACAGCGCAGCCAGTTCAGGCAGAACAGCATCGATCTTTTCAGGGAAAAATCCGGTCTTGTTCGCCTCGCGGCCGCTGTTAATCTCCAGCAGCACCGGCATGACCTTGCCCATCTCCGCGCAAAATCGGTCTACTCTCCGTGCCAGACGGAGTGAGTCAATGCTGTCAATCCAATCAAACAGAGCCACGGCTTGCCGCGCCTTGTTTCGCTGCAAGTGCCCGATCATGCGCCATGACACATCCTCGGTCACATCCCGCTTCAGGTCTGCCGCTTCCTGGACGTAATTTTGTCCGATATGCGGGATCCCTGCGCGCGCCACAGCGTCGATTTCAGCAGGGCTGCGCTGCTTGGCTGCCGCGACCACGGTGACGTGGTCAGGCACCTCCTCCAGCACAGCCTGCACAGCTTGCAAGATTGTCTTCACGGTTTGTCCCTTGTTCTCGTTCGTCAGCCCAGGTAAGCAGGCGATTGACGAGCGCATCGAACCCTTCGCCTTGATAGGCTTCCACTTCGCCGGCGTCGCATCGCTCCGCCAACCCGGCGTCGATCGGCAATTGGGCAATAACATCGGTTCCGATCGCTTCCGCTGTCGCAGCGGTCCTGCTCTCTCCGAATGGATGGAGTTTTTCGCCGCAGTGTTCACATACAAGATAGCTCATATTCTCGACAAGGCCGATGAGGGGGATGCGAAGCTGCTCCACCATCCCGGCCGCCTTGCGCACGACCATGCCCGCCAATTCCTGCGGCGATGTCACCAGAACAACGCCATGCAGAGGAAGCGATTGCGCCACTGTCAGCGCTGCGTCCGACGTCCCGGGCGGCAGGTCAAGAATGAGAAAGTCCAGATTTCCCCATGCAATATCACTCCAGAACTGCTCAATCACCCGGCTGATAAGCGGTCCCCGCCAGATGACGGGCTGATCGGACGCCTCCAGTAGAAGATTGATGGACATCAACCGTACCCCGGTCTTTGAGGTCACAGGTTCGATGCCGTGCGGGCCCATCATCGGTCTGGCAGTCGCTCCGAAAAGCTTGGGGATACTCGGACCGGTGATGTCCGCATCCAGTACGCCAACGCGCAGATCGCGCGCTTTCAGGGCGGAAGCGAGCAAGGCGGACACCGATGATTTCCCGACACCCCCCTTACCGCTCATCACCGCAACCACATGCTTCACCCGTGCCGCCGGATTGCTGGCGACGCGCGGTGTCTTCGCAAGCGAAAGAAATCGCTGCCGGGCTTCCTCATCCATGACAATGATGTCTACCTCAACGACAAGGTGTTTTGAGATCTCCGCTGCGCGTTCCTTCAACATCGCAACGAGGTCATCTTTGATGGGAACCTCGGCAAAAGGAACGGCAAGGGCTACCTTTGCCCGATCATCCACCAGGGAAATGTCAGGAAGCATCCCCAGCGCTCCAAGACTGAGATGCGGCATCTCAGGGTGGGGAATCTCTCTCAAGGCGTGCGTCAGGATTGCCTGAGCATCATTGTTTGCCATCCGTACTCCTCTTTCTCTACACCAGCAAACCTACAAACGTAAGCAAATATGGCATCACGGCTAGCCTAGTGCTGTCCACTATCTATAGTACGCCCCGGAGAGCAATGCGTGTATGTGATTTTCATCCTCGGATAAAGTCGTGTTGAAGCGTCAGGAAATCACTCAGCAGATGCGGGGGAGCATCTCACCGGCAAGCATATCCACAATGCGGGTTCCCCCGATCGCCGTATCCATGATGACCTGTGCATGTCCTTCCTCCACGCGCCCGATCACACACGCGTCAACACCGTAGGGGGACGATCTCATGGCAGCAAGGATACTGTCAACATCACCCGGCGCGACGATGGCGGTGAGCTTGCCCTCATTGGCGACGTAGAGTGGATCAAATCCCAGCATCTCACAGGCCGCATTGACAGCCGGCCTGACAGGCATTGCGCTTTCGTTCAGCCGGATTGTGACCCCTGACTGGCCTGCTATCTCATTCAACGTTGTGGCCAGACCGCCCCGTGTGGGATCACGAAGTACATGCACGCCGGAATGGGATGCCAGCAGCATGCCCTCCACCATGGTATTCAGCGGAGCGATGTCCGATTCGAGCTCCACCTCAAAGTCCATCTCCCCGCGAGCCGCAAGGACTGCAATGCCATGGTCCCCGAGCGTGCCGGAAAGCAACACAACATCACCCGGCTGTGCTCCGGAGCCGCGAATATCCCGTCCTGCAGGGACCCATCCCACGCCCGCAGTGCTGATGAACATCCCATCAACCTTCCCGTGCTCGGTTACTTTGGTGTCGCCCGCAATGATGGAGACGCCAGCCTCCAGTGCCGATGTTCTCATGGACTCAACAATGGCTTCCAACTGTGCAATGGGCAAGCCTTCTTCCAGGATGAAACTCGCCGTCAGCCAGCGCGGCTGTGCGCCAACCATCGCGAGGTCATTGACCGTGCCGCAGACGGCAAGTGAACCAATATCCCCGCCCGGGAAGAACAGCGGCGTGACGACATGCGCATCAGTCGAGACGGCCAGACGACCCTCTCCCGCCATTCCGACAACAGCCGCATCATCGCCCTGGGCGAGCGCATCATTTTCAAATGCCGGGAAGAAACGATTCGCAATTAAGCGCGCTGTCATGCGCCCGCCGCTGCCATGCCCGATGACGATCTTCTCCTCATGCTGCAGCGGCACCGGGCATACCGGGCCTTCCATCTGGATTGAGTCCTTACTCATTCAATCACGTCCATTCTCATGCGTCATTCCTGATCGCGACAACGACGCGGGGGATCGCCTGTATCGGTAATACGCCGCACATGCGCCCTCCGAGGACACCATCGTCGCACCAAGCGGATGCTCCGGTGTACAGGTGGTACCGAACGCCGGGCATTGGGTGGGGACCTTCTTGCCCTGAAGAATTTCACCGGCGATGCATATCTCCGATTCCCGGCTCTGGATGGCACCGACATCAAAGCGCTTTTCCGCATCAAACGCCGCATAGTCTGGCTTGAGACGCCAGCCGCTCTCCGGGATCACGCCTATCCCCCGCCACGCCCGGTCACACGTTTCATAGGTATCCGCAAGCAGCTTCTGCGCAGGCTTGTTGCCCTCGAACGTGACCGCGCGTGCATAGGCGTTGCGCACAGCGATCTCGCCTTGCTCGAGCATCCAAACCACATCAAGGAGCCCCTGTACAAGGTCAAGCGGTTCAAAGCCTGTGACGCTCATGGGCACACCATACTGCTCGGCAATCGGTGGGTACTCCCAGTACCCCATCACACTGCAAACATGGCCGGCGGCGAGAAAGCCCTGGACCCGGTTCCCTTCTGAGCCGAGAATGGCGTGCATCGCCGGCGGGACCCGTACCTGCGAGACCAGGAGACTGAAATTGTCCACGCCGAGTGCCTTCGCCTGCACCACACTCATCGCGTTCGCCGGCGCGGTGGTTTCAAATCCAATGGCGAAGAACACCACCTCCCGGTCAGGATTGTCCCGGGCAATCTGGACGGCATCCAGCGGGGAGTAGACCACACGAACATCGCCACCTTCCGCACGCACCGAGAAGAGGTCCCGCGCAGTCCCGGGAACGCGCAGCATGTCACCATATGATGTAAAAATCACCTCTCTACGGGATGCAATCGCGATGGCCTTGTCGATTAACTCCAGTGGTGTAACGCAGACCGGGCAGCCCGGGCCATGCACTAGCGTGAGCTGCTCGGGTAGAAGCTGGTCAATCCCATGGCGGACAAAGGCATGCGTCTGCCCGCCACAGATCTCCATGACCACCCATGGTTTCGTCATGGTTTCATGCAGCTCTTGCAGCAGACCCTTGACAAGTTCAGCGTCTCGGTAGTCGCTGACATGTTTCATCACGCTTCCTCCGGGCCGATTTCATCCTCCAGAATGTAGACTGCCCGCAGCGCCTCGAGCGTTTCCTGCGCTTCCTTCTCGCTGAGCTTGCTGATGGCAAATCCGACGTGCACTATGACATATTCGCCAAGCTGAATGTCTGGCGTGTACACCAGACAGGATTCCCGCACGGCGCCTCCAAAATCAACCTTGCCCATTAACAGGCCGTCCTGCTCATACGTTTCAATCACTTTTCCAGGAATTCCAAGACACATACACAACCCTCTCAATCAGCCCCGTCCGCAAGCCGGCTCGCAGCCACAGCCGCCTGTCCAAGCGACAGACCGCCATCATTTGTCGGAACGTTTCGATGAACATACACGGTAAACCCTGCTGTCTGTAAAGCCTCGACCGATGTGGAAAGCAAATGCATGTTCTGCCATACGCCTCCACTCAATGCGACCTGTACTGCATCATACTCCTCACGAAGTGCATTGCAGGTGCTCAGGACCATCGCCGCGACCGTATTATGGAATTTCGCTGCGATGACGCCTGTTGAAACACCGCCGCTGAGGTCGTGCAGGATGGCTCCCAGCATGGGACCCGGATCGAGTTCCCCGTCATTCAGAGCAAAGGGATAGCTATCACTCTCATCTGGATCAAGTACCGCTTCCAACTCGATCGCTGCCTGCCCTTCATAATTCACGATCTGACGGATACCCAGTAAAGATGAGACGGCATCGAACAAGCGCCCCATGCTGGATGTGCGCGGCGTATTCATGCCAAGTTCTAACTGCCGGCGCAAGATGCGGCGTTCTTCCTCCGAAGCCATCTGCACCGGTGCAAGTACGTCGTCCCACGACTTTCCTGCTTCATGAAGCCATCCCAGAGCGATCCGCCATGGTTTTCTCACAGCCGCGTCGCCACCGGGAAGCGGCAAGGTCTTGAGATGCGCCACCCGGTCATACTGTGCGAGATCCGCCAGGAGGAATTCCCCGCCCCAGATGGTTCCATCCTCGCCATAACCTGTACCGTCAAACGCGACTCCAATGACTCGCTCGCCGTGAACCAGACCATTCTCAAGCAGCAGTGAAGCGATATGAGCGTGGTGATGCTGGACGCCGATAGCAGGCAAGCCCTCTTCTGCGGCATACGTCAGCGCGGTCTGCGTGGCGAGATAATCCGGATGCAGATCATAGGCGACGAGTTCCGGTTTGATGTCAAACAGGCGCATGTAATGCGTCATGCCCTGCCGATAGGACTGGAGGGTTTCCACATTCTCGAGGTCGCCAATATGGTGACTGAGAAACGCGTACGAACCGCGTGTGAGGCAGAATGTATTCTTGTACATCCCTCCGGCTGCAAACAGCGGCGGGGCTTTGACAGGAAACGCCAGCGGTGCAGGTGCATACCCTCGCGAGCGGCGCAGGAGAACCACATGCTCACGAAAACCTCGAACGACCGAGTCGTCGCAGCGGGTATGGATAGGACGGTCATGCATGAGAAACGCATCGGCAAGTTGATTCAAACGTTCGCTTGCTTCCTCATTCCCCGTCGCAATGGGCTCTTCGCTGAGATTGCCGCTCGTCATGACCCATGCATCCGAAAAGCCGGCTTCGCGTTCTAGCAAAAGCACGTGCAGCGGGGTGTAGGGCAGCATGGCACCGATGGTGTGCTGCCCCGGGGCAACGTCATCACTGATGGAGGAACCCCGCTTGCGCTCGACAATCACGACAGGGCGTTCCCGGGATGTCAGCAAGAATCGCTCGTACTCGGTCAGCCGGCAGTAGCGCTCAACAGCCTCGATATCCGGGAACATGACAGCAAAAGCCTTGTCTACCCGCAATTTGCGTTTTCGAAGCAGTTTAACCGCCTCATCGTTGGTTGCGTCGCAGGCGAGATGGAACCCTCCCAGGCCCTTAACACCGACCACCCAACCCTCGCGGAGGAACTTGCGGGCGCCCGAAATCGCGTCGTCATCCTTGCTGAGTATGGCGCCTCCGACATCCAGCCAGACCCGGGGTCCGCACTCCCTGCAGGCGACCGGCTGAGCGTGAAACCTCCGGTCTGCAGGATCCTGGTACTCCGCCTCACATGCAGAACACATCGGGAAACCAGACATGGTCGTCCTGGGACGGTCGTAGGGAACATTCTGGATGATGGTGAAGCGGGGTCCGCAGTTGGTGCAGTTGATGAAGGGGTAGCGAAATCGCCGATCGTCCGGGTCAAGCAGTTCACGCAGGCAGTCATCACAGATACTGACATCCGGCGAAACGGGTTGGAATCGCACCGTCTCGCTTGTTGAGTCCAGGATGTCGAACCGGTGGAACCCATCCGGCTGGACGTCGGTCACGCGGATCTCGTCAATATGCGCCAGGGGGGGCGCCTCCGACTCAAGGGCTTCCAGGAAACGCGGGAGCGAATCCGCCGCTCCTTCCAGTGCTATTTCGACTCCCGCTGACGTATTCCTCACCCAACCGGTGAGCTGCAGTCGATGAGCGAGGCTGTAGATGAACGGGCGGAAGCCAACACCCTGAACAATTCCGTTCACATGAATACGGACGCCCTTAAGTGAAGTGGTCATGCGTTCCTGGCTTGTGCAGTGCGCTCCTCAATCCACTGGATCCATGCCTCCATCCCCTCGCCGGTTTTACAGGAGAGCGGGAAAGTGACAAGCCCCTGGTTGAGCAGCTCGACGCCGCGGCGGAAATAGGCCATGTCGAAGTCAATGTAGGGCAGCAAATCCGTTTTGTTGATGACAAGCGCGTCCACACCGCGATACATGCCGGGGTACTTGTACGGCTTATCATCACCTTCCGGCACGGAAGCGATCAGCGCACTGGTATGAGCGCCGATCTTGAAACTCGCCGGGCATATCAGATTGCCAACATTCTCAACAATCAACAGATCAAACGTCGCCAGATCCAACTCGTCCAGTGCATGGCGGAGCTGGGTTGCATCCAGATGACACTGGCCGCCGGTATTGATCTGCACCGCTGTGGCACCCGCCGCCGCTGCACGGTCTGCATCGATACTGGTGGCGACATCACCATCGATGACGGCAATGGCCATCCGGTCTGAAAGTGCGGGAAGCGTCCGCTCAATGAGACTGGTCTTGCCGGCGCCGGGAGACGCCATCAAGTTGATACAAAACACACCGGCTTCATCCAGGCGCTGTTGATTGTCAAGCGCGATGCGGTCATTGGCATTAAGGATATTTTCGACAACTGGAATTCGTTCTGTCATGCCTCTACCACCTCTGTCTTGTCATGGTCGGGTTTCCGTTCGATCTCTATGGAGTCAATGTAAAATTCTTCTCCCCGGTCAAGTTCAACCCTCTCGCTGCTGCACTGTGGGCAGGCAAAATCCTCACCTGACGGCGTGTAGCGAGCATCACAGGTCAGACAGTGCAGCGTAATGGGAATCCGGGTGAAGTGGAGAATTGCGCCTTCCGCGATCGTGCCCTCGCTGATGAGGTCCCAGTAGAACTGCACCGAGTCATCCACGATGGACGAGAGTTCACCTAAAACGAGATAAATGTCGGTAATACGGGAAGCCCCCTCCGCCCGGGCATGGCGCAGGGAAATGTCAAGGATGTTTTCCGTTACCGGCAGTTCATGCATTGCAGCGTCTACTGACCCTTTCTACGCCCGCGTGATTCACAGGCCTGTGAACTCATCTTTCCGTGAGTCTACCACCACCCGTTCGTCTTGGGTTGTCCGAACGAAAATGAGCCTGCTTGCACAGGCTCATCATATCAGGGGCTTGCGGAGGCACTAGTCTATCTCGACCTCGTCTGCTGCGAGGAGAAGCGGTTGAATCTCTACCCGGGTCAGCAGTTCCATCAGATGCTGCACTGCTGCAGACGGATCGTTTGCCATGTCAGCCAACCAGTGAAACGAAACCGGCTGGAAGAGAAGCTCCACACGAAGGGTAAAGGGTCCTTCAGCCTCCCCGACCGATGCGATCAGTTCGACGGTGTCCAGTCCCAGATCAAAGTTCTCATCCTCTACGGCGCGCCCGCGCGGCGTTAAATCCTCATATGGCGAATCCTTCTCGAATCCGGGTGGAAGCAGGCGGTTGTCCTTGATGTACCGCGCCGCCAACAGCAAGTCCGTGGTGATGGCATTTTCCGTGCTCTGGAGGATGGTCTCGTAGATTTGCACCTGGTCCTGCTGGACAATCGCGAGATAGTGTGGCTCGAACCCTTCACCATCATCGGAGGCGTCGCCGATGATGGAACCATCATCCCGGTACCCTCCCGATTCAAAGACGATATTCCCCTGGGCATCCTCGATAACGATGTGCAGCCACGCGCGGCGCGAAGGAAATCCGGTAGGGAATTTGTGGCCGGCACTGTTCTCCACGATGATGTCAGCGTAGATATTGCGGCTGATCAGGCGGACATCCTCCAACGTGATGGATGCCGTCTCGTTCTGGGCATAATTCAACACATCCTCCGCCGCCGTCAGGTATGCCTGGGCCGAAGCGAGCGTATCTTCCCCGCCAAACACACTGAGGATCTGGAGCAGGAAGGTATTTCCGCCGAGGAAAGTGTGCTCCTCAAAGGGACTGCGCAGGCTGTCGCTTTGAATTGCGATGCGCACCCCGCTGTCAGCATCGTCCATGTGGCAATCCACGCAGCCGGCATAACTGCCGTAATCACTGTAGTACCACTCAAGATAGGTGGTCTGCTGGGGCAGCAATCCAGCCGGCGCTCCATAGCCATCCAGGTATTCCGAGTACACGGTGTGACATGTGGCACAGGATTCAGACTGTCCCAGATGAGGTCCCTGCTCGGGGCGAAAACCAGCCGCGTCCTGCATCAGCGATGCCAGTTCGTCCGAAATGATATAGGGGCCAAAGATCAAGCGATAGGGGGGACGCAGTTCCGTATCGATGAGAAATCCGCCGCTGTAGCTGTTCTGAAATCCGAGGTTGTCTTCGCGGATTTGATGACAAACCGTGCAGGATACCCCTTCCGCTGCGTACGGGTCCATGGAGCTGGATGGATCGACCATCCCCCCTTCGCCAAGCATCTCGACTGTCTCCCCCGCTGCGTTCGCCATTGTCGCTGGCATGGGCGCATGACATGTGCTGCATGTCAACTCAATGCGCTCCTCCTGGTCCGGATGAAGTTCATACAGATGTGCAGCAGCCGCCTGCCAGAGGGGATCCGCAGCGGCATTCGCCATCACAGAGACACGCCAATCGGGATCAATCGAGACATCACTTCCGCTGCCCGTGACCATGTCTGTATGACAGGTCGCACACAGCCCTGCCGTCGCGAAGAGTTCATTCTGGCTGTACGTTCGGCTGTCATCGTCCATAACTTCGGTAGACGAAACCGGCGGCACATACACCGTTGCTGTTGGCGGCGGCGTTGCGGACGGAGAAAGGGTGACCACCGGTGTCGACGGAAGCGCTGTCTCCTGCGCCGCTCCACAGGCAGACAACACCAAGGCGACTGCAAGAATCATCCATGCAAACTGAAATCGCTTCTCCATGCTCAACATCCTCACAGGCAAAAGGCACCGTCCTGATACACCAGTTCGTCATCCATATGCACTGTTGAACCGGTTGACAGGTCACAAATCATGTCCCAGTGTATCGCGCTCTGGTTGACCGAACCTGTCTCTGGATAGCCGCGTCCGAGTGCGAGGTGAAAACTGCCGCCGATTTTCTCATCGAATAAGATGTTGCGGATACTGCGATTGATACCTTCATTCAAACCGAAGGCAAATTCGCCGACATAGTTTGATCCCGCATCCGTTTCTATCATCTCTTTCAAAAAGCTTTCATTATGGGTCGCGCTTGCTTCAATCGCCCGGCCATCTTCAAAGGTGAGCGCCACCCCCTCAACAGAGTTTCCGCTTAAGGTTGTAGGGTACGTGAACCGCACCCACCCGTTCAGGGAATCCTCCACCGGTCCTGTGAAGATCTCTCCATCAGGCAGATTGGAATGCCCGCATGCGTTAAGAAAGACTCGCTCTTTAATGGACAGGGTCAGGTCCACATTGGGCCCTTTCATCACCACCCGGTCGTGTCCATTGAGTGCATCCACCAGGCGCTGCTGTTCTTTCTCGACCCCCTGCCAGTAGGCAACCGGGTCATCCTCCCCCTGCACATGGCAGGCCGAGTACACGAATTCCTCGAACTCAGACAGGCTCATCTCCGCATCCTGGGCGTATGCCTCGGTCGGGAACAGCGTCGTCATCCAGCGGAAGTCTCCCCTTCCCCCGCGATCAAATTGAGCCTTTAGAACCGGTGAAACTGCCCTTTTCCTCTGCGTCTTCCGTCGTTGATCCGTGGTTGTGAGCATGCGCGTGTTATTGAGGGAGTGAATGCGGATGCGAGATTCAAATTGCTCATAGGCATGCAGATAGAATGTGGGAGGGTAATCCAGTTGATGATCTCTGGCGTGAGACAGAAAAATGTCGTCCAGGCCGGTCATCGTCTCCAGCCCGGAAAGTGAGAGGAGCAGGTGTGGATGCCCTCCGGCAGTGAGGATTCGCTCAAACAGCGCCCGGATAAGAGGTTCCGCTGCCGGCTGCCCTTCGATGAGTACGCGATCCCCCGGTTGAATACAGGTGGAGTAGTTAATCAACACATCAGCCATGCGGCTCACCCGAACATCGGTCATGCGTGACTCCTTCCACCAGCCGCCGGGAAATCGAACGCATTATACCATCGCGGGAAATCTCACACTGCACGTCGAGCCTGATGCGGGAAGCAACCTCGTCGTTCTATTGGCAAACCTTAACCTGGTCCTAATACTGGCTTAAAGTCTGGCGTGCGTAATGGGAAAGAGTTGAGGAATACCTCACATACGGAGTGTTCCTCAAGAGACGAGTGACCTGGAGGCCGATGGACGGTTCCCCCATCTCCTCCCAGGTTCAACGTAATACCTCCTCTCCTCGTTAAGAAGCCGCCGTTGATACGGCGGCTTCCCTCATACTGGTTGCCAGGCACGGAAGAGACTAGTCCTGCGCCATCATCCGCCTCGCGGTTGTTCGTCCAATCTCGACGGCGAAGTTCGTGCCCCGGTCCCAGGGATAAATGTGACTCATGCTCGCGAACCAGAGACCGTGCAGCGGGGTCTTTGTATCAGGAATATTCCTGGAATGGTTGACTTCAGGTACCGGCTGGGCATAGCGGGTGGAATACAGCCAACTGTCGCGCACCCAATCCTTATCAAACGCCGGATTGATACGTTTGAGCGCCGGCAGGAAACGATCCAGCAGCTCCTCTTTACTCAGGTCAAAATACTCGTGACCGGGATCGAGGTAGTCCCCGCAGTAGACAATGTGATCTCCTCCGTAAAACTCGGGAGAGACGAAGTTGGTGTGTTCGACAAGCGACAGGAAGGGAAACCCTGCCGCTTTGGGCAGGTTATGCCAGTAGACTCCGCTGTTGGCAAGCCGATGGCGCAGCGCCAGGATGAGGACCACAGCCCCCATCGACTTCAGGTTCATGAGTGTGTCGAGGTAGGAGGACGGCAAATCCGGTGCGAGGCGGGTCATGGCCTGCGGCGAGATGGTCGCGAGACACTGATCAACAAGTACGACCCCGTCTTGAAGCGTCAGCGCAACACCGTCCTGCGTGCTTTCCAGCTTGCTGACAGGTGCCCGCATGTGAATCCGGACGCCCCGTTCTGTGAGACTGCTCACCAGCGTGTCCACGAAGGCCTGGAACCCGCCTTCAAACGTCCCCAGACGGGTTGTCCGGGCCTTAAAGCGAGCCCACATCCACGCCATATTCACATTGGAGGCATGCGGACCGAATTTGCCATCAAGCAGTGGTTCCCACAGCACCTCGAAGGCACGATCGCCAACGGCGCGCCGCATCCACGCTGCTGCTGTCACGGATTCAAGCGGTTTCCAGCGTGCAATGTACTTCAGGTAAGCAACAGCCATGCCCATGCGAAGTCGGTCGAAAAACGGCAGGCCGGGAAAACGCAGCACATTCAGCGGTGAATCCAGCGCATAGAATTGACCCTCGTAATACACCGCAGTGATGGGGCGCGGGAAGACGACTTTCTCTTCCACGCCCAGCTCCTTGATCAAGCCCAGCATGTGGGAGTCCGTTTCAAACCAGTGATGGTAATAATGCTCCACAGACCATTGCCAACGCGGAATCTGGATGCCCGCAGCGAGCCCGCCTGCGTAATCTGATGCTTCATATACATCAACGTCATGCCCGGCATCGACAAGATCATGCGCGGCTGCCAGACCAGCGATGCCGGCTCCGATGATTGCGACTTTCATGCATCACTCTCCGTTGCCATTTCATCCTGCACCCGCTGCCAGCTTAAATTGCTTTTCAGCATGTAATACGCCCCAAGCAGCGTAATCGGGAACCACAGCGCAGCGTGGAGTACCAGCGTATATCCGGCTGCTGTCGCACGGGAAACGCCGTAGGCTACAAGCACGGCAATCCCGGGGCCGTCAAACGTCCCGATGTAACCCGGCGCAGACGGGATGGTGGTCGCGAGGTTGACAATCCCGTTCATCAGCATGAGTGCAAAGAAACTGACCTCGAAGGGAAACGCATGCATCACAAACCAGTATTTCCCGGTTTCCAGCAGCCAGATAACCACGGACGTGAGCAACACCATCCCCACATCCAAAGGGGATCGAAGTGCGGCAAGCCCTTCCAGGAACCGCTCCACGAAGCCCATAAGGCCGTCCCGGAAGCGTTCTGGGACCAGTCGTTCCACAAACCAGCGAATGATGCCCGCTGCTTGCTGGGTGAAGATGGCCATGAGAATGAACACGAGCAGGGCGGTAAGGAAGACGATCGCACCGATGATGGCCAGTGCACGGATGCTTCCGGCGAACCCGGAATCAGCACTAAGATGCGCCACCGCCCCCAGGTTTACGAAAACAAATGCCAGCATCACCACGCCGTCAAGTCCGCGTTCCACAAGAATGGTTGCAAGCGAGGCAGAAATCGAGACACCCTCACGTTGCCGGAGGATGTAGGCACGCAGCAGCTCCCCCGCGCGTGCCGGGTAAATATTGTTACCCATATATCCGATGGTCACGATGGGAAACATAGTCTTCGTGGAGATGGCTTTCAACGGTCGAAGCAGGTAATGCCAGCGCCAGGCACGCACCCAGACTCCAACAAAATACACCAGAACGCCCGGAAGGAGCCAGATATACTGCGCTCCCTGGAGCGCTGCCCAGACTTCATCAAGCTGCAAACCCCGCAGGGCTAGCCAGAGAAAGACAGCGCTGATTGCGATTCCCAGCCAGAATTGCCAGCGTTTCACAGTGCCTCCATAAACGGCGGCGGGGTATCCAACACCCCGCCGCGGCGATTTTACCATGCCTTACCGATTCAACATGCGTAGAAAACCATCATTTTCACCAGGCTGCTATTTCGTTGCGACCGCCTCTGAAAGCATGCCTTCGAGAATTCGCTCCATCGCCATGGTGTGGCTGCATACACCACGAGATTGGAAGAACGAGCAATCGCAGTGCCACGCACCATCGAACGTCACGGTATGCTGACTGTGTTCCCCGGCAATGGTTGCCTTGAAGGACTCGAACTGAATCCGCTCGCGCTCATTGGCATACCGCTTCGCTTTTTCGATCTTCCCAATCATACCGTAATCCATGACTTCTCCTTTCAGGGTTGACAGCAAAAAAGGCACGCGGCCTGTTCAAGCCCGTGCCTCAACCCTGGCAGCCTGTTGCGTTGTCGTTACTACATCCATAGCTGGAAGCGCCACCTTTCTCTTCGCAGTTAGTATAGACGCCCCAACATGGAGAGTCAATTGACGCTTTCTTGACGGTCCCGAGACGTCATGCAGCAGTGCGGCGACACCCGGCTATTTCACCTGGAAGTCCAGAAGTTCCTCCCAGAGCTGGACAATCGCCGGCTGTGAGAGTGGTCCTTTTCCACTGCCGCGCGCTGCCTTAAACACCTCGTAGGTGAGTGCGGTTACCGGCGTGGGAACGTCCTGCTCACGCGCAAGCGAGAGGGCATATCCGAGATCTTTCCAATGAATGTCGACCGTTCCCCCGGGTGAGTAGTCCTGCTTCAGCATCGCGTCGGCCGCCACATCCAGCACTTTGGAGCCCGCCCAGCCGTTGCGGATGGCGGCATAGAGGACAGCAGGGTCAAGCCCGCTCCGCACGCCCAATGCGAACCCCTCCGCTACCACCGCGAAGGTCGCACCGACGATGAGATTGTTGACCAGCTTGGCGACTTCCCCCATTCCACTTTTACCAACATGAACGATGGTCGTCCCCATGGTCTCCAGCACCGGTCGGCAGCGCTCGAAGACGGCCTTCTCCCCACCGACCATAATGGACAGACTCGCCTGAATGGCGCCACCCTCCCCGCCACTGACAGGCGCGTCCAGCATGTCAATTCCGGATTCGGCAAGCACTCGACCGGCCTCCTGCACCACGGCCGGCTCCGTCGTGCTTGTGTCCATCACGACGCTGCCTTCTTCCATGCTATGAACGAGCCCTTCCGAACCGAGAATAACCTCGTGCACGACCGCTGATCCGGGCAGGGAAAGCACCACGATCTCGCATGCCTCTCCGACTGCAGCGATCGAATCGGCTGCCTTCAGGCTCCCATCTCCTGCGGAACCGGACGAGAGAACGAATTCAATACGTGCGTCGTCAACGTCATACACAACAACATCGAATTTCCGGCTCACATTGCGCGCCATGGGCGCCCCCATCACACCCAGTCCAACAAAACCAATCGTTGTCATCCTCGTCCTCCTTCGGCAAAGGTTATCCACATCGACCATGGTCGGCTTTTCGCAGACCGTTCCACATCTCCGCAATCATCCCCCAATGTACGACATCTCCACCTTGTCCTCCGTGGGCCCATTGTCAGTGCGTTCTTCTGAATATCGATCCCGGCGCCCGGTCCAGACCGCTTCAATCAAACGTGTTATCGCTGTGTCATCCGGCCCTGTTCGAAGAAGCTTTTTCACATCCACGCCCTGCGTTGCGAAGAGACAGGTAAACAGGGATCCGTCTGCAGAGAGCCGTATGCGTGAACAATCCCCGCAGAATGGGTTTGTCACCGACGATATCAACCCGATTTCGCCCGCACCATCCGCATATCGATAGCGTCGGGCGACCTCTCCCCTGTAATTGGGATCTACGGGCACCAGGGGATATCTCTCATCGATTTGGGCAATGATGTCCACTGCTGGCACAACATCGTCCATCCTCCAATGATTGGTCGAACCCACATCCATATACTCAATAAAGCGCAGGATATGCCCGCTGCCCCGGAAGTATTCTGCCATGGGGAGAATGCAGTCATCATTCAATCCCCGTCGGACAACCATATTAATTTTCAAGGGTTGTAGGCCGGCTTCTCCAGCCTCTTCGATCGCCCGGAGCACACGGAAGACCGGAACCCCCACATCATTCATTCGCTGGAACACATCATCGTCCAGGCTGTCGAGGCTGATGGTCAGGCGATTGAGCCCTGCCTCCTTCAAAGCCTGCGTTTTGCCCAGGAGCAGCGATCCGTTCGTCGTCATGGTGAGATCGATGTCGCCGAGTGAGGCCAGTTGTTCAATGAGCGTAAGCAAGTCTTTCCGCATGAGGGGCTCCCCCCCGGTCAGCCGGATCTTGCGAACGCCATGCTCGACAAACAACGCCGCCAGGCGGGTTATTTCTTCAAATGTGAGCAATTCGTCCTGGGGGAGAAACTCGTGGTCCGGCCCAAAAACCGCTTTAGGCATGCAGTAGATACAGCGGAAATTGCATCGATCCGTCACGGAAATCCGCAGATCCCGGAGTGGGCGGTCATACGAATCGAACAGGGTTTTCATACCAATCCTTTTCCCGGCAAACAGAACGCTGCATGCTCATCCGGGACCTCAATGATCAAGTACAAGACCGTCTCGTCAGATTATCATAACGTTTTTTTATTGTGGAGACTACTGAAGGATGTCGTTATACCGTGTGATGGAAGGAGTATAATCAAGGACAATCGAACAGCGAGAAGACCTGTGAAATCACCTTTCAAATCATCTCCCGGGCGAAACGCGGACGGGTTCTTTGATAACTTTGCGCTTCAAATCAAACTCATTTACCGTCTGATGATCGATCCACGTGTCAATCCCATTCTTAAAATTCTGCCGGTCGCAGCCCTCATCTACACGTTCATGCCCGATCTTCTCATCGGACCTTTCGATGATGCACTGGTCATCTGGATTGGCACGACGTTGTTTGTAGAACTATGCCCGGACGATGTTGTGGCTGAGCATCGCAAAGCATTGCGGTCCGTCATCGATGCAACGTGGTATGAAGTCGAACCCGAACAGGACGAGGAGCTTGAAGAGTAGCATAACCTCAACCTGAGTGAGGCTCAGATGATGCGCTCTCCAATCAAGTCATAGGGGAGCGCATCGGAAAACCTCACCGGGTAGATCTCGCCAATCTCCAGCTCTTCCTCGATCAGCACCATGCCGTCAATTTCCGGCGCATCCCGATACGTCCGGCCAATGGATACACCTTCCCCGACACCGTCAATCAAGACATCCAGCTTCTGTCCAATAAGCCGTTGGTTTATCGCCAGAGAGAGGGCTTGCTGCGTCTCCATAATCCGCTCGCGTCTGGCTTCCTTGATCTCGTCCGGAATAGGATCGCCGAGCGGTTCAGCCGGCGTCCCTTCTTCCGGCGAATAGGTAAACACGCCCAGCCGATCAAACTCCACATCTTCCACAAACTGAAGCAGATTCTGGAAGGCCTTCTCTGTTTCCGTGGGGAAACCGACGATGAACGTGGTGCGCAAAGCCAGATCCGGCATGCGCTTACGCATCTCGTCAATGGTTCGCCGCACACCTTCCATGTTCGATGGTCGGTTCATACTGCGCAGAACATCTACATCTGCATGCTGCAGGGGTATGTCGAGATAGGGAAGAATCTGTGTTTCAGACTGCATCAGATCAATAAGCCGCCCGGTGATGGCACCCGGATACGCATACAACACCCGGATCCAATCCACGTCAGGCGCGCGCCGCACCATCTGTTCCAAAAGCTCGGCCAGGCTGTCTGATTCCCCGCGATCAACACCGTAGCTACTTGTATCCTGCGCAATGAGGATGATTTCGCGGGCACCCAGTTCCTGCAGGCGCTCCGCATCTGCAAGCACCGCTTCCATCGGCCTGCTAACCGTTGTCCCCTTGATGAGGGGAATGGCGCAAAAGGCACAACTGCGCCGGCAGCCATCCGCAATCTCCAGAAAAGCGCTCCCGCCGTGCAGCGAAGCCCGCATCACGCCCTGTTCCTCGGCACTCAAGCCCTGCATACCAGGAAGATGGACAAGGGTCTTATTTCCCCCGATGCGACGGGCTTTTTCAACCACGTCGAGCACATCCATCCAGCGCCGGGTTCCCATGATGGCATCGACACCGGGAACGCGGGATGCGATCGCGGCGCCATAGCGCTGTGTGAGGCAGCCCGCCGCAATCAGAAGCTGCCCGGATTGCTTCCCGGCTGCAAGGTTCTGCAGAACTTCGAGCGACTCTGCTTTCGCAGGGTCAATGAATCCACAGGTATTCACAAGGATGACATCGGCATGGTCAGCGTCATGGCACAGCGTGTACCCACCGCGTTCCAGCAGCGCACCCATCGACGTGGAATCAACGGTGTTCTTCGGGCAGCCAAGCGAAAGGATGAATACGTTCTTGCTTGTCATCCGGTCAGCCTACTCAACCGGCTCGACGGAAGGTGTGGCGGGTGTCTCAGACACGATGGGGGTCACAGTCGGTGTTGGAGTGATAGTCGGCGTCGGAGTTGTCGTCGGTGTTGGAGTAATCAGCCCGTCCTGGGTCCATACGCGGATGAGCACTTCTCCGATCATGCCCAGAACACCCTGGTCCTGGTCATTATAGTAGACATGGATCCCACCGGCATTCCCCGTCAGGATCTCCACCGTTTCCTGGCCTGTGAACTCGCGCTCTTCACCCGGCCCCATCCGGCCGACAAACGCCTCCTCACCATCCACACGCACTTCCACATAGGAACGTTGCTCCGCTACGAGACGGATCTGGACATTCGTGATGAGGCCTGGCAGAAGGGGAACGATTGTCTCGGGAATGGCGTCCTCTTCAGCCGGGGTCAGCAGGAGGAGACTCTCAGGGTCAACGGTCGCTTGAATCGGTGTGGCCGTTCTTGTTGGTTGAACCAGCTCTTCCGCCTGTGCGAGGGTCGTTTCCTCAACGCGGAGCGCAGCGAGGATTCTGCTGCCGCCCCACACGACCATGACGATCATAAACAGGACAATCAGACCGGTCACGACAAGGTCGCTCGACAACCATCGGGCTCGTCTGGTGCTCCGGACAGATTGAGACTGAGGGATCTTCTTCTCCACCCTCGGGCCAGGAGAGCGCTGCTGAATTGCCTCTGCATACTGGAGAAGAATGGTGCTTCGGTCGAGGCCCAGATACTCAGCGTAATTCCCCAGAAAGCCGCGCGCCTGTACACCGGAGGAGAGAGAACCGAATTGCCCCTGCTCCATCGCTTCGAGATAATGGATTCGGATACGCGTCCCACGCTCGACCTCTTCGAGGGTCAGGCCGAGCTTCTCACGCGCGTCCTTGAGGGCCTTACCAATCGTATCCATGAAGGGGGGAGAGAGAAAACCACCGGCACAACCTGTGCGCCGGTGGTCTCAAATCCAGGTACTTACGCCTCGGAAGATTCTTCAGCGGCTTCATCCGGCTGGGGATCTTCACCGGTTTCATCGTCCAGCGCTTCTACCTCAGCAGGAGCTTCTTCCGCTTCAGCTGCGGCTTCTTCCGCTTCGGCTGCGGCTTCTTCCGCCTCAATCTCTTCTTGATCGAGTTCCTCCGCGAGTTCGACAAAGGTCTCTGCGACTTCCTCGGGAGCCATTTCCTCGATCTCAAAAGCCGATTCCGGCGGCTCGCCTTCACGATGTGCAACAACCGTGAGTTCAGGGACGAGATCGACGGTCAGTCGTACATGAATGTTGTGAACACCCAGCGACTTGATGGGTTGGCTGTCGATCTGGCGCTTGGTGATGCTGGAGCCAGCTTCTTTATTGATTGCCTCAGCCAGCATGCCGGTGGTAATGGAACCATAGAGACGCCCGGTTTCGCCGGCTTTCACGGGGAAGGTAAGCTGCATGCCCTCCAGCATCTCTGCGAGGGAACCAAGTTCCTGGTTCAACCGGATCCGCTCTGCCTCGGCGGCCTTACGAATGCGGTCTGCCTGCTTCATCGCACCCGGCGTCGCAAGGACAGCCAGGCCCTGCGGAAGCAGGTAGTTGCGGCCATAACCGGCGGCAACTCGCTTCACATCACCGGCGCGGCCAAGTTTGTAGACATCCTTTAAAAGTAATACTTTCATTGCTCAAGCCCTTTCTGCAAAAGATAAGCGCCCTGCGGCGCTCTATGGGCGAAGGGTACAACGCCCAGCCTGTGGATTTTACCAGAGCCCTACCGCCTGGTCAAAGGATAATACCTAATTGGAAGGACCCCGCTGACGACGCTTCTCCATCACAATCCCGTTTTCCCCGTCTCGATAATAACGCTTCCATGTATCGACAGGGGCATACCCGGTGCGGGTATAGAGATTCATGGCGACCTCATTGGACTGACGCAGCGTGAGCCGGATGCGGGGCATGTCCAGCGCGTCCTCGCAGGCATCCAGCATCATCCGTCCAATACCCTGTCTCCTGTAGTCGGGATGAACTCCGATAGAGGCGATCCAACCCAGACCAGCACCTCGCCGACGGTCACCGACGACAAAACCCACAATCTGGCTGCCCACTAACGCCTTAATGCGGACAGTCTCTGGAAAGATGAGGACTGCGACAATGTCGAACCACGGCCAGGCATCCTGCTTGAAGCAGAGCCGCTCAAGCCGGTAGATCGCTCCTGCATCACATAATCGAGCCGGCTGAAGCTGGATCGTCGCCTCAGCCGGCTTGTCGTCCTGTGACACTACTCCTTATCCGCCTTGCGGAAGTTCTCCAGGAGGGATGTGAATTCCATCGGGAAGATGTATTTTGTCGAAGGACTCGCGCCCATATCCTTCAATGTCTCAAAATACTGCAGCGTCATGGTCTTCTGATCCACGGTCTGCGCAACGCCGAAGATGGAATTCAGAGCAGTGGCAAACCCTTTTGCACGAAGCACCTGAGCCCGCTGCTCACCTTCAGCGTCAAGGATGGCAGACTGTTTCGCGCCCTCGGCACGCAGGATGGCCGCTTCTTTCTCGCCCTGGGCGACATTCACGGCCGCCTCCCGCTGTCCCATCGACTCCGTCACCACAGCACGCCGGACACGCTCCGCCGTCATCTGACGGTTCATCGCATCCTGCACGTCTTTCGGCGGGATGATCTCGCGGATCTCCACGTTGGTCACTTTCACGCCCCAGCGTTCCGTTACCTCATCCAGTTTGACCCTCAGCATTTGATTGATGTGATCACGTTCTGACAACACATCATCCAGAAGAATGCCCCCGATGACTGAACGGAGAGTGGTGGTGGCCATGCCCTCCGCAGCGGCTTCGAAATTACCAACCTGGAGGACACTCATCATCGAATCGACAATTTTGTAATACCAGATGAAGTCAATGGCGATGGGAGCGTTATCCAGCGTGATCGACGTCTGGTGGGGAATTTCACGCACCTGTTCCCGTAAATCCACCCGTGATCCCCGATCGACAAAGGGAATCAGCAAAACAAGGCCGGGACCTTTCGTTCCGACGCACCGTCCCAGCCGGAACACAACCAGGCGTTCATACTCGTTGACAATCTTCAACGCCCCGGCGATTAGGACCAGCACGAAAAAGGCTACTAGTCCCACCAAACAGACCAGAAAGACGATATCCATGGTTATTCCTCCTTGCCCTCCAGGATAGGTTCAACGAACAAGATGAGTTTCTCGCGGCCAACAATGCGAACGGCGTCACCTGCCTGCACCGGTGTCTGTGTCTCTGCCGTCCACAATTCCCCTTGAGCGAAGATTGTCCCATGCGGATCGAGATCCGTGCGTGCTTCACCCACGGCACCAACCAGACTGGAAAGGTCCATGGCTGGCGCAGCACGGTGAGCAATCAACACCTGCCGAATGGCAACCCAGAAGTAGCCAATCGTCATCAAGGACACGGGGACAGCGAGGATGGGACTGACTGCCGCACCACGGCTGCTCCCCCGAAACAGGAAGACAGATCCGATGACGAATCCAACGACAGCAGCCACCAGCCAGGCTTCCTCGTTCTTTCGACGCAGGGACATCACAAAGCTGGCAATGCCAGATGCAATCACGAGGAGAGCCCATCCATTAAACGGAACCCAGATGGTGCCTACACCGACCAGAACCAGCGCGATGAAAGAGAGGATTTCAAGCGCCCCTGTGCCCGGGGACACCAGGGCCAGCGCCGCCAGCCAGATACCGGCGACCAGGATGATATACAACACCTGGGGAAGGACAAATGTGATATTGAATGCCATCATCATCTCCTTCTGTAAAGGGTACCCCAAGGGTACGTCTCTCTTGGGTGCTCCGCCCACATTCAGGCCGACATCCAGCCGACATTTCTACACCCAGTCTACATGAAAAGTGCCTTCTCCACTTCCTGTATAATGGCTCCGATCCCGAGTATGTGCAGCTTGAAACGGCAGGCCGTAAATGTACGCAGTTGTCCTTACCATCGGAGTCCTTGCAGGCGGTTTCCTGCTCCTGTTTCAGTCCGATCCTGATCAGACGATCAACCGGCTTGCCCTTCCCGTGCAGAGCCAGGTGCAAGGATACCTTGCGGTCTGCTTGTGCGGCCTTGCAGGCGCCCGCATTGCTCATCTCCTCGTTCACCGGCATCTTAGCGTTGAGGATGTTCACGGCATGGTTTTCGGCGGGGGTGGGTTATCCTGGGAAGGTGCCGTTGTGGGTGGCCTGGCTGCCCTGGGAGTCTTCGTCCGTCTGAGACACGCATCTTTCCTTCGGACAGGGAAGCGGCTTGTCATCCCGCTCCTTATGGTCCATCTGGCGGCGCGGATTGGATGGCTTCTTTCGAGTGGGCAAGCACCGGTGGCATCCCCGCCGACGTTAGCGTGGGCCCCGGACGCGGCACAAGCAAACATCATCATCGCAGCCGCCAGTGCTCTTCTACCGGGCATCCTGCTTGCCATGCGCGACGATCGTCTTCGTCTGGGTCTCGCCGCGACCGGTGCAGCCGCCATCCAGCTTTTCGCTACGCTCGTATCAACAAGGCCAGTCATGCTGATCGCCGGTCTCAGGCTGGATTCGGCATTCGCAGCCGTCGTCCTTCTATTATCCTTCGCCCTGCTCGTCCTCCAGGCTATTGCAGGGACGAACCGTTCGAAAAAACAATAGAAGCATTTACACAGGTACGCTTATTGACCAGCCTTTTCTCGCGGGTTACAGTTAGGTACATCCCGACATCCCGAATCGATGATGAGGAAACACCATGAAACGAGCTGTCAGCATTAGCATCGGATCGTCCACTCGAGACAACCAGGCCGTCGTGAACCTGCTTGGCGAAGAGGTTCACATTCAACGCATTGGCACGGACGGTGATATGGAAAAAGCCGCTGAGCTCTACCGGGAACTGGACGGTAAAGTTGATGCCTTTGGCGTTGGGGGAACCGACATGGGCTTGCGCGTCGACGATCGATGGTATCGCCTTCATTCGGTCGCGCCCATGACGCGCTACATCAAGGAAACCCCGGTTGTCGATGGCGGCGGTTTGAAGATGACCCTCGAGCATGGATTGGCCGACTTTGTCGATGAGCAACTGGGCGACCGGATTCAGCCACGTACCGCGCTCATCACGAGCGCAGCAGACCGGTGGGGAATGGCCGCGTCGTTCTTCGATGCCGGTTACGATACCATCTGCGGCGACTTGATGTTTGCCCTCAACATGCCCTTTCCGCTCCGCTCGAAGAAAGCCTTGAAACGAGTCGCAGCCATCGTGCTCCCCATTTTCTCCCGCTTACCCTTCGAATGGCTCTACCCGACCGGTGATGAACAACACAAGCGGACACCCCGCTGGGAATCGTACTACCAGTGGGCGAGCGTCATCGCTGGCGATTGTCATTTCGTGCGGACCTACATGCCCGACCGCCTTGATGGAAAAATCATTGTGACCAACACAACCACCGCCAGGGATCGCGAACTGTTCCGTGAGGCTGGTGTCCACTACATCATCACGTCCACACCCATCATCGACGGCAGATCCTACGGGACGAACATGATGGAAGCCGCTCTGGTGGCCGCTGCCGGGAAAGGCCGTGCTTTACGCGAGGATGAACTACGCGACCTGATCGTAAAGCTGGACTTCAAACCGCAACTGCACGCGCTGGTCTGAATCGGGCCAGATGCGTGTGGCACGGCAAAGGATGAAATGATGGACGCTGTCATACTTGCGGGAGGCGAAGAAAGCTCAGGCTCGCCACTCTTCGACATCACGGGACCGACCAACAAATGCCTGCTTCCCATCGGCGGTAAACGCATGGTCCAGTGGGTCGTGGATGCGCTTGATGACGCGCCGTCGGTTGAACGTCTGCACATTCTCGGCCTCGACGAAGGCAGTGGAATCCGCAGCAAGAAACCTTACGCGTACTATCCTGACCGGGGTTCGATGCTTAAGAACATCCTCGCCGGGATCGACCTGGTTCATGAACAGCATCCCGAGTCGACACATGTATTGATTGCCTCGGGGGACATCCCCGCCATCACACCCGAGATCGTGGAATGGCGTATTCAGGCGGGCCTCGAGCATGATGTCAACATCGACTATGCTGTCGTCGAGGAAGCGGTGATGGAGAGCCGTTTTCCGGGTGCAAACCGTTCATACCTGAATTTGAAAGGGAGCAGGGTTTGTGGCGGCGATTTGAATCTCGTTCATGTCCACGCGGTTAAGAATGACAACAACTTCCTTGAGCAAATCTTCGCCGCAAGAAAGAGCGCGTTGAAACAGGCAGGATTGATCGGGTGGGATCTGCTCCTGCTCCTGTTGCTGCGGGCGATCACCCTCGAAGGCGCTGTGGAACGCGTATGCCGCAATCTGGACATCTCCGGTCATGCCACCGTGTCACCATACGCCGAGGTGGCGATGGATGTGGACAAGCCCCATCAACTCGACATCCTCGACAAAGACCTCTCACAGGGGCATCCTCTCGTATGAACCGGGCTCTGCTCGAACAGGATCGCAAACTGACCCAATTCCTACAGGGATGGGTCATACCCCACCCCTGGCGGGTGCGCACAGCGCTTCTCCTTGCCCACTCTGGTGACTCCATCGTTTGCTACCTTGTGCTGAGTCTTGTCGCAGCCTTCACCGCGCCAGGCTGGCGCGATTTCGCCCTGCGGCTGCTGCTCATGATGACCTTGAACGCGATCCCTATCGTCGTTCTGAAATACTCACTGCGACGCGAACGACCGGTAAGTCGTTACGGCGGCATCTACCGGCGAAGCGACCCGCATTCCTTCCCTTCGGGGCACGCAGCAAGGACCTTCCTCCTTGCGGTGATGAGCGCCCTGCTTGCCTCCCCCCTCCTCGGCAGCCTCCTGCTGCTCTGGGCGCTGCTGGTCTCACTGGCTCGCGTAGGGCTGGGGCTTCATCACACGTCCGATACTGTCGCAGGCGCCATCCTCGGGAGCATCGTTGCCCTTGCCGGGGTTGCATTCCTCTAGCAAGAAAAAACCCCCGTTAGACAGGGGCTTCATCCTTCCATGCTTTGCTGCTGGTCACTCAGCCGGCGGGTAGAAGTCCGCTCCGACGATGACGACCACGTCGATATCGCTGTCCGACTGGGTCTGGTACAGAATCTGACTCTGCGTCAAATCCATCAAGGTTGAAAGGTATCGTGTGGTGTAGGGATTACCGGTGTAGTCGATGACCATCGTCGTGGTGTAATCCATCCGATCCGCATTTCCCACTTCAACGACATTCAAGCCCTGCGCCAGGAGATACTCCTCTGTCCTTCCGGCCAGACCCTCAATGCCCGCACCATTGAGAACAGAGATCCGGGCATTCTCAGAGGATGCCCCCTCGGTTGGATCTTCGCTTTCAATGGATGGACCGATGGCGCTCGTCTCTGCAAAAATGGTATCCCGCAATTCCCGGATGGCGGAGGGGATCGGCTTCAGCACCTCGGCTTCCGTTCCGCCGTAGGACACCGTCTCCAGCGTGACCATGTCAGGCGGGGCTATGACCCCGCGTTCAATGTTCTCCAGGTCGAGTTCCAGGGCGAGCATGGCGAGGGAAATCATATCCTCAAGCCCAAGGTTGGTATTGATCCCGGACGCCAGTTCCTGATACAGCGCAGGAGCTTTCCCCAGCAGTGTAGGCACCATATTCAGTCGCAGGATCTGGTCTCGTATGGCAAGTGCAACTTCCTGCTGCCGATTCGCACGGTCAAAATCACCCTGGTCGGTATAGCGTGCACGGGCATAGGCAAGCGCCACTGGACCACTCAGCGTCTGCAAACCGCTGTTCAGGTAGACTGTGTTGTCAGGACCAATCGGATCGACTCGTAGATCGTCTTCCATGATCTCAATTTCAAGACCACCGAGTTCGTCAATCATGCGTTCGAACGCAGTGAAGTCAATCTGTAGGTAATATTGAATGGGAATGCCAAGGAAATTCTCAACGGTGTCGACTGCCAGGGCAGGGCCACCGCCGGGAAGTCGATCCCGCTCGCCGAGAAAATACGCGGTATTGATACGTCCGTAACCGTAGGAGGGGATCTCAACCCAGAGGTCGCGCGGGATGGAGAGCATGCCGCCTGTCCGGCTGATGGGATCGACTGTCACCAGCATCATGGAGTCGGTCCGGGAAGGCCCCTCTCCGCTTTCCCAGTCCCTGTAGTCCAGGCCCATGAGAAGAATGGTGACACGTTCCTGGCCATCCCAGGCATCGGGAAGTTCATCAAGCAGAATCGGCGTGGGTGTGGGTTCATCTTCCACATTGGAGGGCTCTTCAGAAGAAGGGTTGAATGATGGCAAGCCTGCGCCGGTCCAATTGGATGCCATGCCTTTCACAGCCTGATACAGAAGATAAGAGGAAGCAAGCGCGCCGATGATGAATGCAACGCTTAAAATGCGTATCACCCAATTGGGCTTTTTTCGGCGTTTGCGTGCACTTCCAGTTGGAATGGACTCCATGGTCATCCTCGACTATCCTCAACATCCAGCGCGGCGGATTATATCATGGCCGCTCGGCATCCATGGCAGCTTGTTCCCAAATCTCCAGGGCTTCTTCCAGCTCCCGCTGCACATCCGAGTAATGGGCGCTATGCCTGCGAAGTTTATCATGATCATTCGCGTCCGACTGCATCTGCTGCACGAGCTGTGCCAGTTCTTCTTCCAACGCCGCAATACGGTTCTCGAGTGCCGAGAACTGTGCAGGGGACATGCGCCTGGAGCCAGATGCTTGCGGCGATGATGCCGTTCGTGAAGGAGAATTGATCACTGCCGAAGCGGCCCGTTCTTTCTTCCGCTCCTCCAGATAAGATTGATAATCCCCCTTGTAGACATGCAGGAGCTGTTCGGCTGGCGAAATGACCCATATCTGTGTCGCCAGAGCGTTAATCAGATAGCGATCGTGGGACACCAGCAAGATTGTGCCTTCAAACTCCTGCAGGGCCTGCTGCAGCAATTCTTGTGACAGTAAATCAAGATGATTGGTGGGCTCGTCCAGAAGCAGGAAATTAGCACCGCTCAAAACCAGCTTGGCAAGGGCTATTCGTCCACGCTCGCCGCCGGAAAGCTGACCAATCGGTTTTTTCAGATCGTCATCGTGAAAGAGAAAACGGGCGAGAAAACCTCGCACCTGTTCATTGGTCCACGCTGGTCGCAGTTCGTGAATTTCTCCGAACATGCTGACGTCCGGATTGAGATCTTCGTGAGCCTGAGCGAAGTATCCGATGGCGAGGCTGGCGCCCAGGCGGACCGTCCCGCCCTGCGGGGCAAGCTCGCCCAGCACGTTCTTAACGAACGTCGTCTTCCCGGCGCCATTCGGGCCTATAAGGGCAACGCACTCGCCGCGATCAAGACGCAGGTCAGGTGCGGAGAACAGGTGCTCGCGGGAATCGGCGTAGCCCACCACGAGGTCGCGGGTTTCGAGCACGAGATCACCAGAGCGCTCTGCGTCTTCAAACGCAATCATGATGCTCCGGCGATGATCAGGTCGGTCGATGGCATCATCTCGCAGCATGCGCTCAAGGCGTTTTCGCCGTCCCTGTGCCTGACGGGTTTTCTGCCCGGCGATATTGCGCTGAATGAAATCCTGCTCTTTCCGGATAAAAGCCTGCTGCTCTTTGTATTCCTGCTGCCAGCGAATCCGTCGTGCTTCACGCTGCGCGGCATATGCAGAATAGTTTCCGCGATAATGGTCGATGCCATCCGGTCGCAGTTCCAGGACCACATTCACCGTACGATCGAGGAAGTAGCGGTCATGCGATACGACCAGATAGCCGCCCTTCCAGTCATTCAACCATCCTTCAAGCCATTCCACCGCTTCAATATCGAGGTGATTGGTCGGCTCGTCAAGGATGAGTAAATCAGGTTCTTCCAACAGCAACCGCGCCAGCAGCGCACGCGTGCGCTCTCCACCGGAGAGGAGCCGCAGGGGGCGCTCAAATGATTCATCATCAAATCCCAGACCATGCAGGACCTGCTTGATGCGGCTCGAATAGGTATAGCCCCCCGCCCGTTCAAACCTCTCCTGTAAGCGCCCATAGCGGCTGAGGAGATCGTCGGTCGGTTCCTGGGACGCCAACGCTTCCTCGAGGTCCGTGACCTGCTGTTCCAGGCGACGCAAGTCGGCAAGCGCTGTCAGGCAGTTGTCCCAGATGGTGGCATCCATCTCCTCCTTGCGGGTCATGGAGAACATCACCTCCTGCGGGAGGTAACCAATACTCAGATTGCGTGCGCGTTGAACCCGGCCATGATCCGGACTCTCGTTTCCCAGGAGAATCCTGATTAAGGTCGTCTTCCCAATGCCGTTCGGACCGACCAGCGCCGTGTGCGCTCCCGGTGGCAGGCTGAACGAGACGCCCCGGAAGACGTCCTGTGCGCCATAGGCTTTTGCGAGATCTACTACCGTCATCAGGGACATAGGAATCCGAAGCGATTATACCGTAGCCCCTGCATGAAGGGCCGCTTGCTCTACATCGTCGGCACCAACGCATTCCTCATGGAAGCCGGTGATTCCCTCTTCTTCCATGCAGAAATCCCCCACCGGTGGCAAAACCAGGGCGATGAGCCGGTCGAAGCGTTGTTCATCCTTTGCCGTGACGAACTGCCCTCGCCTGCTGACAATACCGAGCAGGATACGAACTGCCCCCATTTCGACGCGTAGCCTGCCGGGAGACCCTCGATCAGCGTCCAGCGGTTCCTACCCTTTCCATCCACGCGTTGAGTCAACTCCCGAGCGGGCAATCGCCTTGTCCTCACCGTCATAGCGGACATGTCCAACGACAGATTGTTTGCCGGCCGCCAAACGAACAGTTTTCCCCACGCCCTGCGTGGGCTATAATCGTGCACACTTCGGACAGGAACACGGAATGATTAAACAAGAGCCGCAGTATCGAAGCCTACTGATTGCCGGGACGATGCTCGCTGTACTCGGTGTCTGTGGTGTAGCCATTATTATGAATGCAACACTTCCCACGGTTGGCCCCCGCTGGATGTTCTTCTTCTTTCTCAGCACGGGCGTGACCGGTTTTGCGCTCCCGTTCATCTGGTTCTTGCATAAGCGTTTCGGAAAGGGGTCGCTGCCTCATCCACTCACCATGCTCCGTCAGGGTTTATGGTGCGGTTTTTTCATCACCCTCATCACCTGGCTGCAGATCAATCGCAGCCTGACGCTCAGCCTCGTTGTGCTCATGATTGCCGGTATCGCCGTGATTGAGTGGCTCTTGCAACTCTTCCGTCAGCCCCGGGGCAGACGGCGATGAGGTACAAGGATCTTCCTTCCGTCGATCGCATTCTCTCCGCCGACACATGCCAGCCTCTCCTGACAACGTATGGTCGCAGCATGACAACCCATGCTATCCGGGCGGCGCTGGATATCGCGAGGGAGAACATCCGCCACGGGGAATCTGCACCCAGTCCCACCGAAATCCTCCACGAATCGGAATCGCTTCTCGAACACTGGTTTTCTCCTACGCTGGTTCCGGTCATCAACGCAACAGGCGTCATTGTGCATACCAACCTCGGCCGGTCACCTCTCAGCATCGACGCGCAGCGCGCTGTGCAGGAGGCCGCGCAAGGATACAGCACGCTGGAATTTGACCTCCCCCGAGGAAAACGTGGTAAACGCGAGATGCACGCCGAGAACCTTCTCCTCCGCCTCACCGAGGCTGAGGCAGCATTTGTCGTGAACAACAATGCCGCAGCCGTGTTGCTCGCGCTTTCCGCGCTCGCGCGTCGCAAGGAAGTCATCATCGCCCGATCCCAGCTTATCGAAATTGGAGGCGGGTTCCGCATTCCGGCCGTGATGAAGCAGTCCGGCGCAAAATTGATCGAAGTTGGAACAACAAACCGCACCCATCTCCACGATGTGCGCGACGCCATCACGGATCGAACCGCCCTCATCCTGCAAGTCCATCATTCCAATTTCAAGCTTATCGGTTTCACAACCGAACCTTCCCTTGCCGACCTCACTGCTCTCGCAAAGGAACGCACCATCCCCGTTCTCAGCGACCTCGGTTCGGGCACTTTGCTCGACACGGCCTCCTTCGGACTCGGGCACGAACCGACTGTTCAGGAGACTCTGGCTGACGGTGCGGATGTGGTCTGCTTCTCCGGCGACAAACTACTCGGCGGACCCCAGGCCGGCATCATCCTTGGCAAGAAGGCGCTGATTGACCGTTTGCGGAAACATCCGTTGGCACGCGCCGTTCGTCCGGATAAACTCTGCCTTGCCGCATTAAGCGCAACGCTGATGCACTACCTGAAGGATGAAGCGCCGGAAGCCATTCCGGTCTGGCAGATGATCACAGCCAGAGCTGAGGACCTGCACGAGCGGGCAAAGCGATGGGCTGATCGCCTTGGCTTCGAAACCCGTCCCGGACGGTCCACCGTCGGTGGAGGGAGCCTTCCCGAGGAGACCTTACCGACAACCTTACTGGTCCTTACAACACGTCATCCTGATGCATTCATGCGCAAACTGCGCAGCGATCATCCTCCCGTCATTGCTCGTATCGAGCAAGGGCAGGTGCTGATCGATCCCCGCACCGTCCTCCCTCATCAGGAGGAGATACTGCTCTCGGCGCTTCATGCAGCGGCGGAACAGCATGCCTAACCACTGCCGATCATCGAAACATGGAAAGGTCCTACCATGAAAAAAGACATCGACCACTTGATGGAAGAGGCTGGACTAGACGCCCTTTTCATTATGGGCAGCGCCCAGCACAACCCCTTCATGACGTACTTCACCGGCACCGTCCATGTCTCCATTGGCTATCTCGTCAAGAAACGCGGCGAGAAAGCGTTCATTTATCACAATGCGATGGAGCGGGAGGAGGCGGCGAAAAGCGGACTGGAGTGCCACGATTTCAATGAAACCGACCCCCTCAAGCTGCTGGAAAAAGCTGGCGGTGACGTCACACGCGGAACGGCACTTCAATGGGAAACCATTTTCCGGAAACACCAGGTGACAGGTCGGGTCGGCCTTTACGGCGAACGCGAAATCGGACCGGATTTCACAGCTTTAAAGCTGCTGGATGCGGCCATGCCCGAGGTAGAACTGGTCGGCGAAACGGAAACCGACTCCGTCCTCCTCAAGGCGCGATCAACAAAAGACCCGGATGAAATCGAACACATGCGCCATATCGGCCGCATTACGACGCACGTCGTGGGCGAGATTGCCGATTTCCTGACGGGCTGTGCAACGCGTGATGAGAACCTGATCGCTGAAGACGATCAGCCGCTCACGATCGGCGATGTCCGGAAACGGATCAACCTTCTCCTCGCCGAGATGGGTGCAGAGAACCCTCACGGCACCATCTTCGCCCAAGGGCGTGATGCCGGCATCCCCCACAGCGTCGGCCAGGACGACCAGCCAGTCCAGCTCGGGAAAACCATCGTTTTTGACATCTATCCTTGCGAGGCAGGCGGCGGGTATTTCTACGACTTCACACGGACATGGAGCCTTGGCTACGCCACGGATGAAGCCCTGGCGCTCTACGAGGATGTGCGCGAGGTCTACGAGGCGATCATGGCGAGTCTGAAGCCGAATGTGCCCTGCCGGGACCTGCAAATCCGCACCTGTGAGTTGTTCGAAGCCAGAGGGCATCCGACGGTGCTGAATCATCCCAAGACCACGGAAGGATATGTCCATTCGCTGGCGCACGGACTCGGGCTGGCCGTGCATGAGGCGCCGCATTTTCAATACGTCGAGAGCAACAAGGACCTGCTCCTCCCCGGCTCGGTCGTGACGATTGAACCCGGACTGTACTACCCGGATCGCGACATGGGCGCCCGCATTGAAAACCCTGTCTGGATCCAGGCGGATGGTAAGATGGAGGCACTCGTTGCCTATCCGCTCGATTTTGTGCTCCCCATGCGATCGTGAGATCTGCATAGGAGGCAATCCAAGCCGCAAGGACGGTCGATGATGACAAACGGGGAAACTCGAATCCTCGCCATAGAGACATCGTGTGATGAAACGGCGGCAGCCGTCATCGAAAGCGGGCGCGCCATTCTCGCCAGCGTGGTTGCCTCGCAGGCCGCGCGTCATGCCGAATTCGGCGGCGTCTTTCCGGAAGTCGCCTCCCGGATGCATATTGAAGCCATATACAACGTGGTTCAATCGACGCTCTCACAGGCGCACGTCGGTCTGGACGGGCTGGATGCCATCGCTGTCACGCGCGGCCCCGGGCTTGCCGGATCCCTTGTGGTTGGCATGAACATGGCAAAGGGACTGGCAATTGGCGCTGAACTCCCCTTGATCGGCATCAACCACGTCGAGGGACACCTGTATTCTCCCTGGCTCATGCCTGATCAGGACGAACCTGTCTTTCCCCTTCTTGCCCTCATCGTATCCGGCGGGCATACCGAACTCATCCTCATGCGGGACCATTTGCAGTACGAACGGCTGGGCGGAACGCTGGATGACGCCGCAGGCGAGGCGTTCGACAAGGTCGCTCGTCTGCTCGGGCTGGGGTATCCGGGAGGGCCCGCCATCCAACGAGTTGCCGCCAGCGGCGATCCCGAATCGGTGCGATTTCCCCGCGCATGGCTGGAGGGGACCTGGGATTTCAGTTTCAGCGGATTGAAAACAGCCGTCCTTCGCGAAGTGCGAAGACGGCAACCTGATCTGGAAGCCGGAGTCGAAGCGCCTCGTCCCGGTCTGCCGATCGCAAACCTTGCCGCAGCCTTCCAGGCTGCCGTGGTGGATGTGCTCGTCGGCAAGACACTTGCCGCCGCAGAGGAATTTCATGCAAAGGAAATTCTCGTCGCCGGTGGCGTCTCCGCCAACGAGGCGCTGCGTGGTGCGTTCATGGAACAAGCGGCGATTCCTGTGCGTGTTCCACCTCTGGACCTCTGCACGGACAACGCAGCCATGATTGGAGCCGTCGGCCACTGGCGCTACCTCGCCGGGCAGCGCGATGCACTCGACATGGATGTGCTGCCTACGTGGCCGATCACCGATGTCTCCCGGCCTGTCGCTGCCTGAGCCAGTCAAACCTGCAAACAATAAACGAGCGATGCCAGTGGCATCGCTCGTGTCATCGACAGTAGCCGCGTTCAGTGATGATGGGCTTCTGAATCAGAACATGGTTTCGCTCCGGTGAGGTCTCCCGCCAGATAACCGGCAACTCCTTCATCCACCGTTCCGGAGGCTCCTGTCGCCGTCCCGATCCCGAACTCGCGGAAGAACGCAATCGCCCTTCCTCCCATCCCGCCGCTGATCATCACATCTGCCTTCTGATCTCGAATAAATGAGGGGACCATGCCCGGCTCATGATGCGGGTAATGAGGATTTTCCACAGCCGTCACGGAGACAATCTCCTCCCCGTCCAGATCAACGAGAATAAAGAAAGGACACCGGCCAAAGTGCGGCGCAATGCGGCTCTCCAGGCCGGCATCATTCTCGCTAGAAAATGCTAATCTCATTCGTCCTCCTTACTGATCAATACCGTAAGTTTTTCCTGCTCAATATACCCGTCCACACGAATCTCCTGCCCCGTGACGCCGGCGACCTGCTTGACCGCCGCTTTAATCTGCACTGCCAGGTAAACGGCCATCGGGCAGAACGGCGATGAGGGACGAAAAGTATAACTCACCTTCCCTTCCGGAGTGACATCAAGGTCCTCGACCAGCCGCATGCGCATGACATCGATCCCCGTCTCGGGATCGATGACCTGCTGAAGCGCAGCTTCCACCGACGCCTTCAGTTCCACGCTCGGATCACTCATGCTGCACACCTCCCAGACCGATCCAGGCCATCACCCGTTCGTATACCGTTCCCATCGCGAGACCTGCCGCTGAATCCGGGGCATACGCCGTTACCGGCTCACCCTGAACCATCGCACGCGTAACCTCCACATCATAGGGGATTTTGCCCAGCAGTGGAAGATGTTTCGTACGGCAGGTTTCCTCAATTGCCCGGCACCCATCCGGGTAGATATCCGCCTTATTGATGCAGACCGCAGAAGGGACCTCGAAGTGTACGGCTGTCTCCAGCACACGCTCCATATCATGCACCCCCGATGCAGTCGGCTCAGCGACGATCAACGCAAAATCTGCGCCGGAAACGGCTGAAATAACAGGACATCCAATTCCGGGCGGGCCGTCCACGAGCAAGAGATCCACATCCGTGTCGAGCGCAAGCAGACGCGCACGCTGCTTGATCAAGGTGACCAGTTTTCCGGAATTTTCCTGTGCGGGCTCCAGATTGGCGTGCAGCAATGGACCATACCGGCTGTCGGAGCGCGTCCACGAACCTGCAACCTGGTCCTCCATATGAATGGCTTGTTCCGGGCAAACGTGAACACAGGCTGCGCATCCCTCACATTGAATGGGGTCAACCTGCCGGCTGCCCGCCCCGGGTTGGATTGCATCGAAACGGCAGACGTCCTCGCATGCACCGCAATCGATGCAGCGCGAAGGGTCAATGACCGCCAGGCGGCCACCGACAAATGGTTCCCTTACAACCTCGACTGGTGCAAGCACCAATTCTAGATTGGCAGCGTCGACATCGGCATCCGCAAAGACCGCACGGCGGTCCGGTTGTAGATACGTAAGATGCGCAAACGAAGCGGTTACGCTGGTCTTTCCGGTACCCCCTTTACCGCTCAAGATCACGAGCTGCTTCATGACCGCACCCCCTCTGCCGCAAGACGGCGCAGGTCATCTGCAAGCTGCAGGAAACGATCATGATAGGACTCATCCGCTTCCACAAGCGGGATTCCACGTGCAAGCGCCTCGCCGAAACGGCGTGAGAGCGGAATGCGCATCAAGATGGGTATACCTTCACGCTGGCAAAAACGTTCCACGCCGTCATCGCCGATGCCGTCGCGGTTGATGACAACACCCACCGGCATCGAAAGCTTGCGCGCGAGTTCAACAGCAAGCCGCAAATCATGGAGACCGAAGGGTGTCGGCTCCGTCACGAGCAGGATGACATCCGAACCCGCCATGGTCTCAACCACCGGGCAGGATGTGCCCGGCGGGGAATCCCGGATCACCCAGGTTTCGTCGGCCCGGACATGCCAGTCCTTCAGCGCACGGATGAGCGGCACAGCCATCGGCTCTCCAATATACAGCGAGCCGTTGGAGAACCGGATGCCTTCCCGTGTCGTGCCGTAGGAGAGGATGCCCTGCGGATGGGGAATCTCCCGGATCGCCTTTTCGGGACATTGCAGTGTGCAGCTTCCACAGCCATGACAGAGCTGGGGAAAGACCATGACCTCGCTGCCCACAACAACAATCGCATGAAACTCGCAGACCTCCGCACAACGACCGCATACCGTACAGCGTTCCGGATCCACCTCCGGGATGGGGAGGCCGAACTCAAACGAATCCTCCATCTCCGGATTGAGATAGAGGTGTGCGTTGGCTGCTTCTACATCGCAGTCCACATAAAAGGGATGCTCAAGGTGCAGCGTACGTGCAAGGCTGGTGGCGACCGTCGTCTTGCCCGTTCCGCCCTTCCCACTGGCAACGGTGACTATCATCGTTCGCCTAACGCATCCCGCGATGGGAAGGCCCGGTCGCCTGAGTCACTTCTGCGAGTTCGCCAGCTGCGAAAGCATCCAGAAGCGCCTGGATGGGAGCGGCATCCGCCTTGTACATCCGGACACCTGCCGCCGACAGTGCACGGAAGGCATTGGGGCCGAATCCGCCGCTGACGACAGCTTCTGCGCCAAGATCGCCGAGGAACTGCGCCGCCTGCGGCCCTGCCCCGCCGGAAGCACCGACGGCGGGATTGGTTTCGGCTACAAATGAACGGTCTTCTGTTTCCACAACCAAAAACGTGCTACAGCGTCCAAAACGCGGATCCAGCTTGGCTTCCAGGGATTCCCCTTCAGCAGTAAAAACGAGTTTCATGTTGGTCTCCTTGGTTTCAGATGATCATCCGGCAACACCGGATGATGGTCTTCATTGAAGTTGAAAAGGCGATTCCGGATTGACCATGGTGATGAGGCGGACTCCGAAGGCATGGATCTGGCGGAAGCTCGCGCCCTGGCTCACAGCCGCGCGAACCGCACCCGGCTTGACCACCAGCGAGCCCGAAAGCATATCGACCCCATGCGTAAAAAACACCGGGCTGAGCGGCGTTGTGGGCCCGAGCACCATCACCAGACAATCGTCACGGCACAGCGAGAGCAAATCGGGAAGTGTATGGTTCATCAATGTCATTCCCGTCAAAGCAGCAACGTCCATCTGCGGCAGGATGTCCGGTGCCGCAGACGCCGGAAGATCCCCTTCCCGCGGGTTCAATTCAAGGACATTCAGCTCGCCGACGACCTCCCGTAATCGGGGGATGAAGGGGAAATGCCCGACAATCGCCACGCGGCGATCCTTGCCATACCTCGCCAGGACGTGTTCTGCATTGCCCTCGACCCAGCTTTCCTGCGGCGGCACCGGCATCAGTGCATTGCAGGCTGCCGCACCCAGACTGCGCAGCGTGGGGGTTTCCGCCTCAAGCCATCCCGCCATCTCCCTGGCGCTGAAGGGCACCAGGCGCCCCGCTTCAGGGACGGCAAGTGTGGGGCCATGTTCGTGTGGTGATTCCAGCGTCGACGCCAGACCGCAGCGCTCCACGCCGTTCACGTCGGCAGAAACACACGTCCAGTGCAAACCGATGCGAACGTCCGTGATCTCGCCATCGGGAAGGTCATTGAGCAATTGTTTCAGCAGGGTCATCCTTCACTCCAGGGCAATCTGACTTGCAATCCTACGTATCGAGTCCTTCTTCCTCATAGGCAGTGATGACCCGGTCCAGGTCATTCCGGGTACGCCGCAGTTCTTCGATAAACCATTTGAGCTGCGCCATGCCAGCCTCCGTGACCGAGTACATGCGCCGCCGCGGGCCGTCTCCCGCTTCTTCCCAACGGGAGTCAAGCCATCCTTCCGCTTCCATTTCACGCAGCGCGCGGTAGACCATGCTCACATCCAGGCGTTCGGGGTTGAAACCGAACGCCTCCAGATCGGTCTGCAATTGATAGCCGTGCGACTCTCCGCGCAGAATGAGCAGCAGAAGACAGGGCTGCAGGAACCGCCGGAGCTGACGGCGTTTTCCCTGCCCCTGTCCGGAACCCATGGGTCGTCCTTGCCTCTCGTCCATCATGGTGAGTTTAGGCACCTATAGACATCATGTCAATAGTTATCCGTCATATCGCGTTCTGATTTTCATCCATATCCGCATGCACGAAGTCGTCAGTGTGAGTACAATAGAAATGTGTCAGGACGAAGAGGAGAGCCATGCCCCCAATTGCGATTAAACCGGATATCTACTGGATCGGCGTCAACGACCATCAAACCGAATTGTTCGAAGGCTTATGGCCGATCCGAGATGAAGGCGTTTCCTACAACGCGTACCTCATCCGTGACGAGAAGACGGCGCTGATCGACCTCACCAAGGAATTCATGACAGAGCCTCTTCTCGAGCAAATCAAGGCGCTCACAGACCTCACCTCCGTCGATTACATCATCATCAACCATATGGAGCCCGATCACTCCGGCGCGCTTAAGCATGTCCTCGACCTGGCGCCAGACGCCTTGCTGGTGGGCACACCGAAAACCAGGGAGATGCTCGATTCCTTTTACGGCATCACAGAGCGTATCAAAGTTGTCGAAGACGGCGAGACACTCTCCCTGGGGACGCACACACTTCGCTTCGTTCACACACCGTTCGTCCACTGGCCTGAGACGATGATGACATACGAAGAGACGAACCGCATCCTTTTCTCCTGCGACGGCTTTGGCGGCTATGGTGTTGTCGAAGAGGGTATCTTCGATGATGAAACTGACCAACTGGACTACTACAAGCAGGAGTCGATGCGCTACTTCACGAACATCGTCCTCCAGTACAGCAAACCCACACTGCGGGCAATCAGCAAACTACAGGATGTCCCGATTGACATCATCGCCCCCTCGCACGGCCTCATCTGGCGGGAGCATCCCGAGGACATCGTTGGGCTGTACAAGCAGTGGGCGGAATGGGGAAGCAAGCCTGTTAGGCCTGCAATTACACTTCTCTATGCATCCATGTACGGCAACACAGAGCAGATGATGAAGTCTGTCGCCAAGGGGGCACAGAAGGAAGGTGTCGAGCTGGAGATTATCGATGTCACCCAAACCCATCCCAGCTACATCCTCCCGGCCCTCCTTCGCAACAAGGCGGTCATCATCGGCGCGCCGACCTATGACGGAGCGCTCTTTCCCACGATGGCTCATTTACTTGATTTCGTGGCACGAAAACGCATCCAGAACCGCATCCTTGCTCTGTTCGGAAGCTATGCATGGAGCGCGGGCGCCCGCAAGGAAATGGAAGCCATTCTCGCACCGCTGAAATGGAACTGGATCGACACTTTCGAATTCGCCGGGGGCCCTGAACAAGAGGATCTGTCGCGCGGTGAAGCGCTTGGCGCTCATGTCGCACAGGTTGTCCTCAACGATCAGGAATAGGCAGTTCGGGCAGCATTCATAACAACCTGCAGGGGAGTTGAAAGGGAGATGCGTGTATGACCACGATCGGCCTTGCGCGCTGGCAGTTCGCGCTGACTTCGATCTATCACTTTTTCTTCGTTCCTCTCACACTCGGGCTTTCCATCCTCGTCGCCCTGATGGAGACACGCTATGTACGCACGGGTGACGAGATCTACAAGAAAATGGCGAAGTTCTGGGGAAAGCTGTTCCTGATTAACTTCGCCATGGGTGTTGTCACCGGGATCGTGATGGAGTTCCAGTTCGGCATGAACTGGTCCGAATATGCCCGATTCGTTGGCGATGTATTCGGCGCCCCGCTTGCCATCGAGGCGCTTTCCGCCTTCTTCCTCGAATCGACCTTCCTGGGCATCTGGATATTTGGCTGGGATCGACTACCCAAAGGGCTGCATGCCGCCTCGATGTGGTTGGTCGCCATCGGCTCCAACCTGTCCGCGCTATGGATCTTGATCGCCAATTCGTTCATGCATGAACCTGTGGGGTACGCTCTTGTCGACGGGCGAGCGGTGATGACCGATTTTCCCGCACTGCTGTTCAACGCCCATGTCTGGTACCAGTTCCCGCATGTGCTCGCATCCGGGATGACGACGGCTGCTTTCTTTACCCTTGGCATCAGCGCCTACCACCTCATCCGCAACCAGGAAGACGAGTTGTTCCAGCGCTCGTTCCGCTGGTCAGCGATCTATGGCCTCGTCGGCATCATCCTGGTCATCGGAATCGGTCATGTGCAGGGCCAGCACATGGTCGAGGTCCAGCCGATGAAGATGGCAGCGGCTGAGGCGCTGTGGGAATCGGAGGATCCTGCTGCGTTCTCCGTCGTCAGCATCGTAAACGAGGAGGAGCAGCGCAACACCTTCTCACTGCGCGTCCCCTATATGCTCAGCTTTCTCTCGTACAACCGTCTTTCAGGCGAAGTGCGCGGCATCCTCGACCTCGAGTCGGAGTTCATTGAAACGTACGGGGAAGGTGACTATATTCCGCCTGTGACGTTCATGTTCTGGGCATTTCGATTGATGGTCGGGCTGGGATTTGCCATGGCCGCCATCAGTGTCTTCTGCCTGTTCCTGCTGTTCACCGGTAGGCTGAAGAAAATGGGATGGGTCTTGAAACTGCTTCCCTTCGCCATCCTGTTTCCCTATGCCGCCAACACGGTGGGGTGGCTCTTCACCGAAATCGGGCGGCAACCGTGGATTGTCTATGGGCTTCAACGTGTAGAGGAGGCCGCTTCACCCAATGTCACATCCGGCATGCTGCTGTTTTCTCTCATCGCTTACACCATCGTGTACCTTGCCCTCATCGGCGTGGATGTCTTCCTGCTAGGGCGATATGCAACCAATCCTTCGCTGTCGCTGCTTCCGGCTGCGGAAGAGGAGGTTTCCAATGGATCTTAATACACTCTGGTACCTGCTCCTCTCCATCCTCTTCACCGGTTTCTTCCTGCTGGAAGGATTTGATTACGGCGTAGGCATCCTGGTCCCCATGGTCAGCCGCTCCGACCAGGACCGCCGGCTTCTCTTCAACGCCATCGGCCCGTTCTGGGACGCGAATGAAGTCTGGCTCATCACGGCGGGCGGTGCCATGTTCGCTGCGTTCCCGGATTGGTATGCAACCCTCTTCAGCGGATTCTACCTGCCGCTGTTCATCATCCTACTCGCGCTGATCCTGCGTGGTGTGTCATTTGAATTCCGTTCCAAGGCGGCCTCTCCCCTGTGGCGACTGGCATGGGATGCCGCTTTCTTCCTGGGCAGCGCCTTGCCAGCCCTTTTATGGGGAGTTGCGCTGGCGAACCTTCTCATCGGCGTTCCGATCGATGCCAGCATGACGTACGTTGGCGGCTTCTGGAACCTTCTCACTCCAGCTACCTTGCTCACAGGAATCACCGGGTTCCTCATCTTTACCCTCCATGGCGCTTCATTCCTGCGCATGAAGGTCGAAGGCGAACTTCTCGACCGCGTGCAGCGGACAGCCAACCGGCTGTGGCCCGTGACCGTTGTGATTGGCGGCCTGGCGGTATTCTGGATGAGCCGTGAACGATCCGGTGCGTCGGGGTTGGTCACTGCGCTGATCGCAGCGGGGTTCCTTGCGCTCATCGCAGGCGGCTGGCTCAGCATGCGAAAGCATAATGGATGGGCATTCGCCTTCACCAGTGCAGCGATCGTCAGCCTGACTGCGTCGCTGTTTGCCGGGCTGTTCCCGAATGTCATGATTTCAAGCCTGGATGCGGCCTGGAACCTCACCATTTACAACGCAGCGTCCACTCCCTACACCCTGAAGGTGATGAGTGTGATCGCGCTGACGCTGCTGCCCTTTGTCCTGCTTGCTCAGGGCTGGTCGTACTACATCTTCCGCAAACGGCTGGATGCAGAAACGCACCTGGAGTATTGAGCTCCAGGTTGTGACACGCGATGACATCCCCTCTCGGACATAGGGAAGGGTCAACAGCGAAGCTGCGCGCGCTGCCCGTTCCGGCTATCTCACACAGGCTGCTTCAGCGCCTGAAGGATTACCCGGCAGCCTGTGTATCCCTCATTGCCACCATCCTTTTCGCGGGTTTTTGCCTCATTGGCCAGGCGCGAACCCTTGCCCGGGTCATCAATTCCGTCTTCCTGCTGGGCCTCGGTCTTGAGGACGTTCTCCCATCCCTTTCCCTGTTTATCGGTCTCAGTCTCCTCCGCGCCTTGCTGACGTGGAGCGGCGACCTCCTTGCGCAGCACGTTGCCGGACATGTGAAACAGCAGATGCGGCACGACCTGCTTTCCCGTGCGCTGCAGCTTGGTGCAGTCAAGCAGCAAGACGATCGCAGCGGCGAATGGGTCACCGTCATCGGTGAAGGCGTGGAGAAACTGGACGCATACTTCCGCCTCTACCTCCCGCAGGTTGTCCAGGCCGCATTGCTTCCCATCAGCATCCTTGTCGTCCTTTTTCCATATGACAGGACAACCGGATGGATCCTGCTTGGCGTTGCCCCACTCATACCGTTGTTCATGGTCTTGATTGGCAGCACTGCCAGGAAAGCCACTGAACAGCAGTGGAACACCCTCCAGGCCTTGAGTGTGGAATTCGTCGACATCCTGTCCGGGATTACGACGCTGCGGATCTTCGGTCGAGCTGGCAACAAAGCCAGGCGCATGCGTACCCTAAACGAATCGTTCAGCAACCTCACCATGAACGTTCTACGCCTGACGTTTCTTTCCGCGCTGGTCATGGAGTTGATTTCCACCCTCAGCACCGCCGTCCTCGCCGTGCAGGTCGGGCTGCGGCTGCTGTATGCCCGCATTGCCTTCCTCGACGCGCTCTTCATCCTCATCCTCGCGCCGGACTTCTTCCTCCCGCTACGCATGTTGGGACTTCGTTTCCACGCCGGCATGGAGGCTGTAGCGGCGGCGGCTGATATGGTCAACCTACTCGACCGGGAACCTCCCTCGCCGGGCGGTGTCAGGATAGTCGATGGTGTTCAAGGAAAAGCGATCCGCTTTCATCAGGTCTCGTACACCTATCCACAGCGGGACAGACCGGCTGTCGAGTCGCTTTCATTCACCCTTCCGGCAGGTGAAACAACGGTTCTGTCAGGACCTTCCGGTGCTGGAAAGTCCACCATCGCCCGCCTCCTCCTCGGCTTGCTTGAGCCGGATGCGGGAACCATATCCATTGGCGAGAACGATCTGGCGACTCTTGATCTTGAAAACTGGCGCGAACATGTTGCCTGGGTGCCCCAGCATCCATTTCTTCTGAATGCGACCGTCCTCGAAAACATCCGCTTTGCCTCGCCGGACGCACGTATGGCGGCGGTCGAGCAAGCCGCCTTGCGCGCTCATGCCGACACCTTCATCGAGAAGCTCCCGGCAGGTTACGCCACCCGCATCGGCGAGCACGGCATGCGTCTGAGCGGCGGGCAGGCGCAGCGCCTTGCTCTCGCCCGGGCTTTCCTTAAAGACGCACCTATCCTCATCCTCGATGAACCTGCTTCCCAACTGGACCTGGAAACCGAAGCGATGCTGCTCGATTCCATGCAGCGTCTTACAACGGGGAGGACTGTCCTCCTGATTGCGCACCGTCAGCAGACTATCCAACGCGCTCGCTATCCACTCCTCCTGCAGGACGGCAAGATAACTGACGAAGACGGGCATCTCACCGGTCAGTCCGCACAGGATTCGGAGCGACCGCGATGACCAAGCGACGGACGTTCCGCCGCCTGCTGCGACTCGCCATCCCGGCCTGGAGGGCAATGCTCCTTGCAGCGCTCACAGGGACAGCCACCATCGCCAGCAGTATTGGCTTGTTAGCCACATCGGCCTACATCATCGCCACTGCCGCATTGCAGCCCTCCATTGCGGTCCTTCAAACAGCCATCGTTGGGGTACGTGTGTTTGGATTGAGCCGCGGTTTCCTTCGTTATGCCGAACGCCTTCAATCACACCAGGCCACCTTTCAGGTCCTCGCCCGGCTGCGGACCTGGTTCTTCGAACAGCTCGAACCGCTGGCCCCGGCCGGCCTTGTTGACCACCACGGCGGGGACCTGCTCGCACGTCACATCGGGGATGTTCAATCATTGGAGGATTTTTACGTTCGCACGCTCGCGCCCCCTTTAGCGGCGCTATTTACCTCGCTTGGCCTGATGACCATCTATGCCGGGGTGTCCATCCCTCTCGCCGCCGTGACGTTTCTCTGCCTCATGATCGGAGGGGTGATCATCCCATGGCTTTCCTCGCTGGAACCCTTTGGTGTGCAACGCCTTTCACTGCGAGCGCAGCGAGAAAGCCTTCTGCTAGAAGCGATGGTTGGAGCGGCCGAAATCGCCGCCAACAACCGTATCCGATCCCGCCTGGAGCGCCTTGACCGGGTCAGTCAGATTGACATGCAGCTTGAGCGAAAACAGGTTGCAATACGAGGGCTGGGGCATGCATTCATGGTGTTCCTAAAGGCGGCTGCTGTCACACTCGGGCTCTTGATTGCCATCCCGATGGTCATTCAAGGGCAACTGGACGGTGTCTACCTGTCGGTCATCAGTCTCGCCACGCTGGCATCGTTTGAGGCCGTAGCTCCCCTCCCGGAGGCATTTCAACACCTGCGCCAGCACCTTGGCGCAGCGCAACGCTTGTTTGCTGTCGCCGACCAGCAGCCAGAAGTGATTGATCCTCCCCGTCCAGCCACTCCTCCTGACGATACCGGCATTGAAATCGAGAGGCTGACGTTCCGCTATGCTCCGGATAGAATGCCGGCGCTGCAGGATGTCTCCCTGAGTATTCCCGGGGGTAGTCTCACGGCCCTGCTCGGTCCCAGCGGCAGCGGTAAATCGACGATCGCCAACCTTCTGCTGCGTCTCTGGGATGTTGATGCGGGGCACATCCGTCTCGGTGGCGTCGATCTGCGCAAGCTCCGTCAGGATGACGTACGAGAACTGTGCAGCGTTGTCCCCCAACGCGTAGAACTGTTCTACGGCACCATCCGCGACAACCTGCTGCTTGCAAACCCGGACGCAGGAGAAGGGGACATCCAACAAGCAGTAAAGCTGGCTCAACTCGATCCTGTTCTTGCGGGACTCCCTGACGGGCTGGATACCATCCTCGGCGAAGGCGGAGCCACGATGAGTGGCGGCGAACGTCAGCGTATCGCTCTTGCCAGAGCCTTCCTGAAGCCCGCGCCGCTGCTCATCCTCGATGAACCCGGAACCCATCTGGACGAAGCCATTCAGGCGAAGGTCATGGAAGGCATCCTCTCCCTGCACAAGCGCCGAACCATCCTCTGGATTACACATCGTTTGACCAATATGAAGGAGATGGACCAGGTATACGTGCTCTCGGAAGGCCGTATCGCCCAACACGGCCGACATGCCGATCTGGTCAGCCAGGATGGAATCTACGCCCGCATGTGGGCTCTAGAACAACAAGCCCTCGACATCATTCCTTCCTCAACCTGACACAGAAAAAGGCCGCCCGAAGGCGGCCTCGCATCAACCCCGAGCAGGTTCTTGACTAACGTTGATAGCCAGGGATGGAGAAGGTCTCGCCATCCTGCTCAACCTGCCAGTACGGCATCCAGGCAACCCCGAACAAGTCCACATGAATGTCCTTCTTGTAGGGGGTCAGTTTCACTTCGCTGGACCTGGCCGCAATCTCTTCCCAGCGCTCCTCCAGCTCGTCCAGCTCGTCTGCCAGCTCCGCCTCGATCTCCGCCAGGTCCTTCTTGTAATCCTCGATTGCATCCCGTGACTCTTCAACGTCCGCCTTGGCTTTCGCGGTCATACGGCGCTTGGACAAGGAGGTTGACACTCGCCGCGAACGGCTCGAGCTCGTGAAGAGGGTAAGGACATTTTCCGCATGGGTGGCAATCTCCTCCATTTTCCGGGAAGAGAGTTCAGCTTCGTCTTCCGCAAGTTCCCTCTCTTCGCGCTCAACCTTGTCCTGAAGAGTTTTAATTTTCTTCTTGTATTTATCTTTCAGTCCATCTGTTTCCTCATCCAACTTTTCCCGGGCCGCCCTGGAGCATTGGCGGTGGAATTCCGCCTTCGATGTTCCCGGTTTTGCAACCAGCTCCAGCTCTTCGTTGGAAAGGAGGACGAGTGGACAGTCATGGTAGATGTAATCCGCGAAATCCGTTTTCATGGAGGACAGCAGACTCTTTTCGTCCAGGGGTGCTTCCAGGTCTGCAAACGCACTGCCTTTCAGCGCCTGGGTGGAAAGTGCGTCCAGGTCGACCGCCGGGCTGAGGAAATCGTCCCAGCGAATCATCCCCCGGGCATCCGGTTCCGTGACAAGGGCCGTCACGGTATCGGTATGATCGATATCATGCTTGCGATCGAGATAGCGGACGGCAGCCTGCGCGAGGAGGACCGGATGGTACTCCAACGCCCCGGTCGTCACACTGTCTGCCGGTAGCCCCTCCGTACGAACGGCTTCCGATGCAGAGAGATTGTTCGGAAGCAGCACATCATCAAACCCTGCGGGGGTCTTTGGCCGGACGGACAGCGTACTCGACGATGCAACTCGAGATGCAGGTTCGGCTTTCTCCACTCGCGTCGATCCCGCTTCGCTCCGTGGCGCTTGTTCCGGTGCAGGCTTATCAGCCCCAACCATGTCGTTCAACCCGGCGAGCTTGTCACGCGTGATCGGCCCGCCCAGATAGGCCATCGCCCACCGGGTGTAGAACACCTCCGGTTCATCTTCGTGTACGTTGTGGAGGAGGAAAACTCGTTTATCAAGCGAGCTGATGAGTGTGTCAACCTTCTTCCGATCAAGCCCGCTGTCCCCGATGCTGATTCCTTCCAGGCCATCGAGCACACGTGCTTTATCCTGCTCTGTCTGCAGCTTGCCAATGAACCATGTTCCCGCATTACTCAGCGCCTTGTAATCCAGGTCGATCGGGTTCTGTGTCGTCAGCAAAAGTCCCAATCCGAACGCGCGTGCCTGTTTCAGCAATCGAATGAGCAGTGGTTTTGAGGGAGGTTTGCTGACAGGGGGAAGATACCCAAGCACCTCATCAAAGTACAGCAGCGCCTGCAGGGATGAAGATCCGGACTGACGGCGCATCCATGCCTCGATCGCCGCCAGCAGGAGCGTCACAAAGAACATGCGCTCGCTTTCGGGGAGGTGTGAGAGGTAGAAAATCGTGTGGCGCGCCTTGCCATCTGCGGTCCAGAGGAATCGCTCCACATCCAGCGGCGCGCCCTCCCGCCACGCCTCAAAGGTCGGCGCGGCGAGCAAGTTGTTGAGCAGCATGGCGAGTTCAAAGCGATCGGAGGACGGGTAAAACTTTTCGACATCCAGCGCACCCAGCTTCTCGAAGGGTGGATTCTGGATGAGCTCAATGAGATGCTCCAGGGAAAGGTCCTCGCCCGCGCTCCATGCTTTTTCCAGCAGATTGGCGATGAGAATATGCTCACGAGAACGAACGGGATCTGCGGTTACACCAACGAGCGCAAGCAAAGCCGTGGCAGTGCTGGCAATCACCTCGAGCATCAGTTCATGATTCTCGTCCCAGTCCAGATCGGGCGCTCGAAGCGATGCGAGCACGCTGACCGGGATGGCGGCATCCGATCCGGGCGTAAAAATGGAATACTGAACCGAGTCCTTGACGCGTTGAATGCGGGCCTCATCGATGCCCCAATCACCCAGTCCCTTCTTCCACAAGGCTGCAATCGACTCAGCAGCTTCCTGCAGTGTCTTCCCTTCTCTGCGGACCTGATCCTGATCCAGCCAGGGCTGGAAATCATCCGGTTTGAGCTGCGGGAAGTGCAGCATCAAATTGGCGATATCCCCCTTGGGATCCACGATGATGGCCGGGATGTTGTTCAGCGCTGCTTCTTCCAGGATATCAATGCACAACCCTGTTTTCCCCGAGCCGGTCATACCAAGGACGACACCGTGCGTGGTCAGGTCATCCGGATCGTAGGTAATGGGTTCCTCAGTAATCGATCCCTTCTTCCAATCGTATTCACGTCCGATGAAGAACTTTCCCTCAATGTCCACGTTTCCCTCACTTTGCTCCGCCGTCAGGGTGCAGCCTGATCCCGAATGCGGTCATATTCCGCGAGATACATCGCGGCCAATGATTCACTTCGAATAATCAGCAGATTCTCGTCATTGCGCTCTTCAGCGCTTCTGCTGAAATTGTATGAGCCGGTAATCACAATTTCACCATCGATGATGATGACCTTATGATGCATTTTATCCATGTTTCCGTCCAGCCGCAGGTCGACGCCACCCTCGATCAGCCGCTCAACGTCGCTGCCGGAATTGGACGCCTGATCCGCTTCCATCACCCCTTCGACTATCACGCCTGCTGCCGCGCGGGAAAGCATGGTATCTGCGATCAGATCCAGGGTGAGCGAGTACGCCATGAACACGATGCTTTCCGTGGCCGATTCCAATGCATCCACAATTTGCAGTGCAGCCATATCATCCGGCGAGAAATAAATCCCAACGTCCACACCATCCAGCGAGATCTGCGGGTAAGGTGTATCCATGACAGAGGATGCACTAAAATGACCATCTTCAAACATTTCGTCGAATTCACGGCTGTAGTCAGCTGCAGCCTCGCGCGAGTGAAGATGCACCAGGTTGTTGTTGTGCCGGTACGCCCCGTTCAAAGTGTAATTCATCGAACCGGTCCAAACATCGATGCTGTCGATGACCGTAAACTTATGATGCATCAACGCATCCGACGAATCGACGACGACGTCAATCCCGGCCTGCAGCAAATCGATGATTTCATCTTCCTCCGCGTAGCCATCGTCGGTGACGACCCGAACAATCACGCCGCGTTGATGCGCTTCGATGAGCGCATCCCGAATGCTCCACAAATCCAGCCGCAGTACCGCCACATCCACAGTGTAGCGCGCATTCCCGATGGCTTCAGCAAGATGGACATCCACACCCCCGCGCAGGGTTGAGGCTGCTGGCGAATCGGGATCGGAGAAAAATACCTCGATCGTGCCTTCGGAGGGCGATGCGCTATCAGCCGGAGCGGCTTCAGGCCGCGCCTGCCATTGGAACCAGATAAACAAACCGGCTGTCAGGACCAATAGAAAGCCCGAAAGCAGGGTCCTGAGCCGGCTTGACGATGCAGACACGTTCATTCACACTCCGCAGGCTGGCGAGCCGTTCCCGCCGTGGGTTGGATTATACAAAGTGCGCATCCGCACAGCAATTCGTCCCGAAATCGCAACCAACAGCCGACGGGGTGCCTCACCTACCCATCCCGATCTGCGCGGTAGCGAAAACAGGTCACAAGGTGATCATCCGCCATTCCCACCGCCTGCATGAATGCGTAGCAGATGGTCGGTCCGACGAACTTGAAGCCATGTGCCTTCAGCGCCCTGGACATCGCCTCTGATTCCGGTGTCATGACAGGAATTTCTGCCCAGGATGCCGCTGGCGACCCATACCGAGTCTTTCCCCCGACAAAATCCCACAGGAATGAATCAAAGCTTCCTTCGGCAGAGAAGTTCGCAAGGTAACACTGCGCGTTGGTGATGGCGGCGCGTATCTTTAATTGGTTTCGCACGATACCCGGGTTCGCAAGCAACTGCTGCACATCATCTTCGTCATAGGCTGCAAGGACGGCCGGGTCGAACCCTTGAAAGGCTTTCCGGAATGCCTCCCGCTTGTGAAGGATGGTGCGCCAGGATAGTCCGGCCTGAAACCCGTCCAGAAGAAGCTTCTGAAACAGCAGGTGGTCGTCATGAACCGGCACGCCCCATTCCTCATCATGATAGGCTGCGAGAAGCGGGTCGCCATCGCCAAAACAACGATTCCGATTCATCCCGGCGTCCCTCATTGTCACCGGCGTCGAAACGCTCATTCCGAAGACACCGCCTCCACATTACCTGCTGCAGCATGTAAGGCTTCCTTGCGATAGTCCATAACTTTAAGCAGGTCGTTGATCCCCTTGGTGCCGCCGGTCAGGAACAATGCCGTCACGACCACATCCAGGAAACCGAGAGTCTGAACCCCGAGTGCGCGCAGCAATCGGATATCCAGAAGCATGGAAAGGAGAAGACTCACCCCTATCGCAACGCCGCTCATTAGCAGGGATTTCTGCGATTTAAACCAGCGTTCCAGAACCGGATCCAATAGTTCCAACAACTGCTGAAGCGCTAAACTGACCACAAAAGCTGGTGCGAGAGCCTCGACAAGCACGTTCATATGTCCTCCCTGACTTCTCGAGTCGATGGTGATGTTTCTCCTGTAATGCTGTATCGGAGCTCAGGATGTGTGAAGCTTGACGATCGTCACACCATCCCCGCCCTCCGAGGGCTTCCCCATCTCAGACGATTTAACCAGACGATGGCGCTCCAATGCATGGCGCACGGCTTTCCGCAGCGCACCGGTCCCCTTCCCATGAATGATCCGGATGTAGGGCATTCCGGAGACAAAGGCTGCATCCAGACGAGCCTCCAGCGCGTCCATTGCCTCATCTACTCGATAGCCGCGCAGGTCCAGTTCCAATGGCGGCGGCGCTGGAAGCGGAGTGCCTCTCGAGGGCGCCTGCGGCTCTCCGACGGGAGCCGGTTCGGAAGCAGAGCCTGTCCCATCATCCGGGTGCATCAACTCCTCGAGTGATGCCCGGAGGCGAAGATTGCCAATTTGAATTTCGGCATCCTCCTGCCCGAGTGAGGTAATCACGCCCTCCGATTGGATACGATCGACGATCACCCTGTCTCCGACCTTTAAAGGTCGTTGCGGGCGTTTTGTTTTTGCAGCGGGCACTTTCGTCGTAACGCGCTTCTCGACGACCGAGAGCATCCTGTCGACTGCCTCCACCTCATCGAGTGGTTTTGCGGCCGCGCGCAGCCGGTTGCGAAGTCTACGCAGCTCTTCGCGCACGCTCTCGGTCTCATCCGCGCCGCGCTGGCGGGCTTCATCCAGAACAGCCCGTCTCTCCTCATCCAGCTCTCGAAGGCGGGTGTCCAGAACCTGCTCCTTCTGAGACAGGCGTTCCTGCGTCTGTTCCAGGTCTTCCAGGGTCCGTCGTGACAATTCCCGCTGGTGATGAATTTCATCCAGAAGCTCATCAGCCCGCAAGTCTTCCGGCGCGACCAGATTGCGAGCCCGTTCAAGCACAGCCGGGGTCAGGCCCAGTCGCTCGGCGATGGCCAAAGCGTTCGATCGACCAGGAAGCCCGATCACAAGCCGGTATGTCGGCTGCAGCGTATCCAGATCGAAGGCCATACTTGCGTTCACCGCGCCCGGCTTGCTTTGCGCGTACACCTTCATTTCGGGGTAATGGGTGGCGATCAGCGTTGTGATGCGCCGCTCAATCAGTTCATCCAGGATGGCCCTTGCGAGCGCCGCCCCCTCCTGCGGGTCCGTTCCAGATCCTAGCTCATCGAGCAATACCAACGATTTTGTTGTGGCCTTCTCCAGAATGCGGGAAATATTGGCGATATGTCCCGAGAAGGTGGACAGGGATTGTTCGATGGACTGCTCGTCGCCAATATCAGCACAAACTGAATCGAACACAGAAAGTTCAGAGCCCGATGTAGCAGGGATATGCAATCCACATTGAGCCATCAGTGCGAGCAAGCCTGCCGTCTTCAACGATACGGTTTTTCCGCCTGTGTTGGGGCCGGTAATGATCATGGCGTAAGCGGTCTTTTCCAGAAGGAGATCAATTGGCACAACGGCATCGCGATCCAACAGAGGGTGGCGTGCGTCTAGAATGTGCAGCGTTGACCCCCGCCCATCCTCTCCATCAAAGGCTTTAAGAACCGGTTCGGATGCATCGATCCGATCCGCAAAACGCGCCTTCGCCAGCGCAAGATCAAATTCAGCCAGAACTCGCACCGTTGCCTCAATCGACTCCTGTTGCGCACTGACGCGCTGTGACAGGTCAAGCAAGATGCGTCGAATCTCATCTCGCTCGGTCAGCTCCAATTCCCGGAGCCGATTGTTCCCTTCGACGGCTTGCAGCGGCTCAATGAAAAGCGTCGCGCCGGATGCGGACTGATCGTGTATCACTCCCTTCACCCGGCCCTTAAACTGCGCTTGCAGCGGAATGACATAGCGCCCATCCCGCTGGGTCACAATCGGCTCTTGCAACATGGTGGCAATCTTCTCGTCAGATGTCATCCGCTGCAGTCTGGTGTGTACCCGCTCCCGCACCACCCGCATGTCTCTCCGGCATTCCCCCAGGAGGGTTGATGCGCTGTCCAACACCTCGCCACGATCGTCAAGGGTCTTTGAAATTGCATCGATCAAACCATTGGCTGGCTCCATACCGCCAACGATTTGCTCAAGGACAGGATAGGACTCCTCCATCCTTTCGAACAGGCGACGCAGGTTCCTTCCCGAGATTAAAGTGCTCTTGATCTCCAGGAACTGCTCGGGGTCCAGCACGCTTCCACGTGCAGCAGCGGTGACAGCTTCGCGCACATCATGGGCGCCCCCTATGGTGAGATCCAGTTGAAGGCTCAACAATCGCCGGGCTTCCGTCGTTCCCTGCTGGCGGTGAATGGCTTTTTCCAGATCAGCAGTTGGTGTCAGAGCGCGAGCCAGCGACTTGGATGCTGAAAAGTGCGCATGTCCTGCAAGCTGCTCAAGAACGGCAGGGAGTTCGAGTGTGGTGTGTGATTTGGTGTCCATCGCAGCACGAGTCTATCACGGTTTATCATCCTGCCCCGGTTCCGTGCAAACCGCATCAGTCTTGCCCCGCTTCAGTGATAGGAAACCCTTCCAAGCAGCAGAGCACCGTTATTCTCTACAATTTCAAACTCAACAGTCGTGCTACCGATCCCATCGACGCCCCAGATCAACGTATAGTGACCCGGATCCAGTTCTCCACGCCATGTCATGAGTTCCAACACCGTGCCGTCATCCGGAAGCGCATTCGCTTCAACAGCCGGATTCATTGACTCTGCCCGCAATTCGCCCTCCCCGTTGCTCAATTCCCAGTACGCGTGCAGTGAATCATCCGAAAGCGAACCCGTTTTTCGCAGGCCCAGGATAATGGCAAGCTGAGGACCATCTTCAGCCAATTCCACAACAAACTCGAGCGGGGCACGTTCTTCTCTTTCCACAACACCTGCCGCACAGGCGGTGAGCGCTATCACTAGAAAGAACAGCGCAGCAGCAACTCTCTTGTTTTCCATCAATACTCCTTCTCTTATTCCTTTACTCGAGCAGTCTTGATTGCTTAACACTTCTCTTACCACAATGATAACGGAAGGTTCATATGGTTAAATCAAAAGCAGGCCCTGTGAAAGGACCTGCTCTGCTATCCGTATCAACTAGAAGGGTGGGTCTCCAATACCACAGAGATATCCGAAGCGCGCTTTGAGTTCATCGACGGTAAGGTTGGTGAGACTCGCCATCTCGGCCCACAGTGGCTCATCGTCCGCATCCTCGGGCTTTAACCGGATCATGAAGCGATGGGCGGACCGGTACGTCAGTGAATTCATGTTCACTTTCCGGACTTCGGTCCTTCCCGTCTCCGGGTCCATCATGTCATCAAATTTCATCGGCACGACATGACTGCCCTGGATGGTGATGGTCGCATGGCTTCCGCCATCCATCAGGAATTCCACCGCCGCCTGCCCAAGACTGCGTGTGTAGTTGACGTCATAGGCATTCGGCGGGGCACATCGCACTTCATACCCGATTCGCTTCCCGACGATGCGGATATCATGCAAGCCCAGATCGTCCAGTTCCCTGGCGACTTCCCGTTTCAACAGCATGGCCGAATCAATTTCGCTCAGCCGTATGTGGCCGTGAGCATCCACTTCCACATCCTTGAGCTGTGAAAGGTCGTCCTTGGAGATAATTTCAATCAAACCCTCAGCGGCCAGCAGAAGGCCATACGGCTTGCCCATCGCCATGCGCTTGAGCACGGTCGTGACAAAGATGTCGGTTACCCTGCGCAGCGGGATATCCTTGCCGCCAAACTCCTCGGGGATGACCGTAATCGTCGCACCGGCGCTCATGCCCATCCCCAGCGCAAGATGACCTGCGTGGCGGCCCATGCCGACAACCAGGAACCAGCGTTGCCCTGTGGTGGCATCCACGAGCAAATTCCTCACCAACTGCGAGCCAACTTCTCGAGCTGTCGAATAGCCAAACGTTGGGACACCATCCGGAAGCGGAAGGTCATTGTCGATGGTCTTGGGCACATGGACAACCTGGATATCCGCACCCATATTCTCCTTCGCATACTTCGAGACACGATACGCAGAGTATGCCGTGTCATCGCCCCCGATCGCGATGAGGTTTGTGATTTGTTCGGCCAACAGGGTTTTGACGCAGTTTTCCAGCAACTCGTCTGACTTGGTCGGATTCGTGCGCGAGGTTCGCAGTATGCAGCCTCCATCCAGATGGATGCGGCTCACATCGGCAATCGACAGCGATCTCCCGACCAGCTTCCCTTCCGAGAGGTAGCGGAACCCTTCATAGATGCCGAATACCTCATACCCTGATTCCAGCGCGACGATCGTCGCACCGTGTATCACACCATTCGTGCCGGGCGCGGGCCCTCCCCCCATCAGAATCCCGATCTTCCCATGCTTATCCCTTGTACTCATACGCTGTCCTCTATTCATTGTGTCGTTGACTGAAACCAGGTGTCAACCTGTCGTTCTGGAGAGAATACGGCTCACCAAGTGCTGGGGCTCACTGATCCGTTTTTCCTGGCGGTGGCAAACAAACCGCAGAGAGGATTGCGGCCAGAAAACCAGACAAATTATAGTCGATTTTTGTGCAGTGGCGAAACGCCCGAGGAGTCTGCGGTTCTTCTCCGGATCGTGACCCGCCTGGCTAAACGCGCAGCCAGACGACGCCCGCTTCAGGCAGTGTGTGATGGGGGAATGATGGGAAGCAGCACAATGAAGGTCGCACCGTCCCCGGGAGCACTTTCGACGTGGATGGAGCCTCCGTGGTTCTCAACCAGACTCTTCGCGATGGCAAGTCCTAATCCGCTGCCACCTTCCATCCTTGTGCGCGCATCATCCACCCGGTACAGCCGGTCGAAGATGTGGTCCATCTCGTCGGGAGGGATTCCCTTCCCGGAATCAGCGACGTCAATCCGCAAGGAATCTCCTGCCGCTGCGGCCGCGAGCCGAATAGTCCCTCCGTCGGGAGAGTAACGCAACGCGTTATCAAGCAGGTTGTCAATCACCTGCTTCATCCGCAGCGGATCCATCAGCATCTCCGGCAAATCGTCCTCGATATCCACATCAATGGCAACTTTCTTCTCCATGGCGGCTGGCTGGAAGGCGGCAGCGCATCCCTCCATCAGCGACGGGATGTCAGTCGGTGCTTGATCCAGGGCCAGTTCACCTGCCTCCGCCAGTGACAGGGTTCGTAAATCCTCGACCAGACGCTTCAAACGATGCGCTTCCTCATCAATGACTCCGAGCATGTCCTTATCGATCGGAAGGACGCCTTCCATTCCGGCAGCCGTATGCCCGATGATGACACTGAGCGGTGTCCGTAATTCATGCGCAATATCCGCCGTCATCTGCTCGCGCTGCTGGAGCATCCGCTGCAGGCGAGCGTTCATCCTGTTGAAGGATGCAGCCAGTTCTCCCAGCTCGTCCTGGGAACGAACCGGGACGCGCTGAACCAGGTCGCCCTCTGACATCGCCTGTGTCGCCCGGTGCAATTCCGTCAATGTCCCTGTCAGACTGCGCGCAAGGAGAAACCCGAGGACAATCGCCACGACAACAGCACCCAGCGCGCTTTTCCAGAGCGTGTCGGTTATTCGCTGCATAAACTGCTGGTCAAGACGGTTGAACACGACCGGAGGACGTTCTTCATAGAGCAAGTACCCGGCCAGTTCACCATCCACCACAATCGCTTCGCTGCTGTAGGAACGACCGGGTTCCGAGTGGCCCGGATCAGAGGGCTGCGGGCCGGAATCGACAGGGCGGCCGTATGGATCCGTGACGATGAAGGGAAGAGTGGGATCGACCCGTTCCCATTCAGCCCCTGGAGGAGATTCCAGAGTCAATGAATTGCGGTACCCGTGCAGAGTTCCGTTCTCGCGAAAGTGCTGTTCCAGGGCAGAGAGCATCGTATCAATGCCCTGCCCCGTCACGTACTCATCAAAACCACTGGTGGTCGTTTGATAGGAAATTGCAGCAAGAATGGCAATGCCGGTCAATGCGACCAGAAGAAAGGAGAGGATGAGTTTGCTCTGCAGCGAACGGAACAAGGCTAATCTCCTTCGAAGCAGTATCCGGCACCGTAGACCGTCCGGATGTACGCCGGGTGGCGGGGGTCATGTTCAATCTTGGCGCGCAGATTCTTGATATGCGTGTCAATTGTACGTTCATACCCCTTGTAGACATCGCCCTGGGTCGCTTCCAGCAGCTCGAGTCGTGAGAAGACCCGACCGGGAGTGGCCATCAGTACGGCCAGGATTCCGTATTCGGACGGCGTTAGCGGGATGAACTCCTCACCAACCTCAATCTGTCTCCTGTCAGGGTGCAGCGAAATGTCTCCATAGCGGAGCCGTTGTGGATGCGTCGACTCCTCTTTCTCCGTTCGCCGGAGAACGGCGCGGATTCGCGCCAGGAGTTCCCTGGGCTGGAACGGTTTGATCATGTAGTCATCCGCTCCCAATTCCAGGCCAACGACGATATCCTCGTCCGCAATTCTCGCAGTAAGCATGATGACGGGCACGCGGGACTCTTTCCTGTAGTGACGCAGGAAATCCAAACCATCCATCACCGGCATCATGATGTCGAGTACGATGAGGTCAGGCTCCACGCGCGCGGCCTTGTCCAACGCCTGTTGGCCGTTCACTGCCCGCTGCACCGTGAAACCCTCTTTCTGAAGGTAAGCCTCCAGGACGTTGAGGAGGTGTTCTTCATCGTCAACGATCAGAATGGTTCTTTCCATCACGCACTCAATCCCGTTGCGGTCAATTCAATCAGCACCTAGTGTACATCATTCCACAACCGCTCCCGTAAAGCTTTCCAGGTACCTAATCAACATGTTCAGCAGGTTGCTCTCAAAACCCATCCCTCGCCGAGCGCCAGCGGCCTGAAACGACTGCGATCCGTCCTGCTCTGAACTGCTTCCATTCAGTCCGTCAACGACCATCCCGTCGGCGGGCATGCCACCCCCATCACCCATTCCGCCTGCTCGACCTCCTCCTTCACCCATCTCCCCTGCGCGCCCGGCACCTTCGCTCATGCCTTCAGGCGGTTCCCCGCCTCCTTCCATGTCTTCCGGCAAATCGCCTTCAAAACCCTCGGGCATCATCATGCCCTGGTCCACGGATTCCGCATCCGGATCCCCGGGCGCCACACCCCGCATTGACGCCATGATATGGCTATCGCTGAAATTCATCCCTTCAATCAAACTCATCTGCCCGTCTGTCATGTTCCGGCGGACCTAGGCGACCAGCGCGTCAAGTTCTTCATCTGCAGCGGTTTCATCGTTCAGGAGCGCGTCGTACGCACGCCAGAGAAACAGGAGATCTTCCGCCTGCTCCTGACTGAGAGATTCTTCCGTTTCCTCCAGCAGCATGGTTCCCAGCATCAATTGCCCTTCTTCAGACAAATCCATCGCAGTGCCTGCAGCCTCGTCCGATCCGGTAACAACCGCTGTGTCCGTCTCCGAACTCGAGGATACCGCTGCTTCACTTCCGCTGCATCCTGCAAGCGAAAGGCATAGCAGGACAATCGCCCATGCATTCCGACTTCGTTTCATCATCCACCTCGACTTCTTAGATATGCAACTATTCATAGCGGAGCGCATCAATGGGGTCCATCTGGGCAGCCTGGTTGGCCGGGTAATACCCGAAAAACCCGCCGACCAGCGCCGCTGACACAAAGGCGAGCAAGATCGACCCCGGTACCACAATCGTGCGCATGTCACTCAAAGCCCCATACAGGACGCTCCCGAGAATTCCAACCACGACTCCGATAAGACCGCCCATCAAACTGAGCATCAGCGCTTCACTCAGGAACTGCCAGCGCACATCATCCGGCGTGGCCCCAATGGCCTGACGCAAACCGATCTCACGCGTCCTTTCGGTGACACTCACCAGCATGATGTTCATGATGCCGATACCTCCAACAATCAGGGATACGCCCGCCACCCACGCGAGCAGCGTCCGGAACGCAGCCGTCGTTGCTTCCTGCGTGGTGATAATGTCCTGCTGGGTGAGCACGTTGAAGTCCGGCTCTTCAGCCGAAACCTCGTGACGTTTCGCCAGCAACAGCGTAATCTGCAAAATGATATCCTCCAGCTCGAATGCTTCATCGACTTCGAGGTAGATCATACGAACGCTGTTCCCCATCATCCTGGCCAGTTGGTTGGGAAGGAACTGCTGGAAAACGACCGTGATGGGGATGTAGAGCTGCGAATCCAGGTCTTCACCATTGACCAGACCTTTTTCCTCCATCACCCCGATGACCGTCATTTTGACGCTTCCCACCGTGACCGTCTGACCAATGGGATCCTCCCCTTCGAACAATTCTTCTGCCAGGCTGGCTCCCAACACAACGACTTTCGCGATGCGGTCGACCTCGGTCTGGTTGAAGTAACGCCCTTCAACGACCGAGATATCGCGCACCGATGGATACCCGATCGTGCTGCCGATGATCGTCACGCTGTCGACCGCGGATGCGCCTGCGCTCACATTTTCGGATGTCGTCTGTTCGACCGACATACCCGCAATCCCATCAATCTCCTCAAGTGCATAGGCATCATCCATCACCAGGCCGCCTGAACTCCCCCCTCCACCTGGCCCTCGGTTGACACCTCCCATACTCATCGACTCGGTCACATAAATGAGGTTCGCACCAAGACCTGTAATCTGATCTTCGATTTCCTGTTCTGTCCCGGCGCTGATGGAAATCATAATGATGACCGAAGCGACACCGATGATGATGCCCAGCATGGTCAGGAGTGACCGCATCTTGTTCACGATGACGCTTTCCCAGGCGACGTTAATAAATTCACGCGGCCGCATGGTTCGACTCCTTTTCCATCTTCATGTGACCGTTGTATTTGTCATGATCAATACGGCCGTCAAACAATTTGATCAATCGTTGTGTATGTGCGCCGATCTCATCATCGTGGGTCACAACGAGGATGGTCCTCCCTTGGTCGTGCAATTCGTCGAGCAGTTGCATGATTTCTTCGCCTGATCGGGAATCTAGATTGCCGGTGGGCTCGTCCGCCAGGATCAGGACCGGATCATTCACCAACGCGCGCGCGATGGCGACGCGCTGTTGCTGTCCTCCGGAGAGTTCCTGCGGCAAGTGGTCCATGCGATCGGCGAGTCCGACCGCCTCCAACAGGGTTTCCGCACGCTCGGTTCTTCCTGCTTCCTCCAGTTCACCGTCAGGGTTGTACATCATCGGAAGGATGACATTGCGCAGCGCAGATGTGCGGGGAAGGAGATTGTAGGACTGAAAGACAAAGCCCAGTTTACGGTTACGAATATGGGCGAGCTCGGCCCGATTGTACTGACTCACATCCTCACCATCGAGGACATATGTCCCGGAGGTGGGCTGCATCAGGCATCCCAGGATGTGCATCAACGTGCTCTTCCCGGAGCCCGACGGTCCCATGATGGCGACGAACTCACCTTGGTTGATCGCGAGGTCAAGGCCCTTCAATGCTTCAACCTGAACGTCTCCCATGCCGTACACTTTCGATAAGTTCCGGGTTTCGATGATTGGCGGCATCGCAGCTACTCCACGTCCATGATCCCGGTGGTCACGACATCGCCAACGCTCAGGCCATCCGTCACTTCCGCATACGTATAGTCCATCAATCCGATCTCAACCGGATGCAATTCCGGTTCACCATCCACCAGGACAAATACACCGTAGACACCATCGGAGATTTCACGCAGCGCCTCCACCGGCACGAGTACGGCATCCTCTGCCTCACCCGCAATGACATCCACTGCACCGCTCATTCCCAACGGGAGCATGGCCAGCGGAGATCCTGTCAGCTCAATCGTCGCTTCACCGTAAACAGTCGAGACATTCCCAAACGTGGAGAGCTGCGGACTGACACTGATCACCACACCATCAAGGACATAATCCGGGTAGGCATCGAACACGACTTCCACGGCATTGCCGATTTCGGCTTTATCCAGATCAGTCTCATCAAGGAAGAATTCAACCAGGGGGTGGCTCAAATCAGCCAGCTCGATGAAGCTCTGGGCAACACTGTCGCCAATCGATGCGGAGATGGAAATAATGGTCCCATCTATCGGTGCTGTGATGGTGGCCTGGTCAAGATTCGACTGCGCGACCTCCAGATCCGCCTCGGCCATGCGCAGCTTGATTTCCGCCTCCGCCAGAGAAGTCGGATCCGGCCCTTCAGCCACACGCTCATAGGCTTGCTGGGCTATCTCCAGATTGGCCTGCGCAATCGCGACATCCGCATCCAGCGCCATTTGCTGGGTTTCGGTCGGATGTCCTGTATACCAGTTCAAGGTACGCAACGCCGAGTTGTAGCTCGAGCGCGCGCTTGCAAGCCTGATCAGAGCATTCGCCCTCCTGGCATTGTCTTCCGGCAAGCTTGCGACGGCATTAAAATCCGCCTCTGCCCGTTCAAGGTTTTCCTCTGCAAGGACAAGGCTTGCTTCTGCCGCGGCCAGCGTTTCTGCGCTGGCCCGGTTTCCTTCCTGCTGGACGGTCCAGGTGTACTCGGCGGACGTCAGCGCGTCTTCAGCCTCCGACAGGGCAAGCAAAGCCTGGGCGGTAACAAGATCAGCCTCATCGAACATCTGATCGTAGGCTTGCTGCGCTTCGATGACTGCCAGCTCTGCTGTAGCGACAGCCAGTTCAAGTTCGTCCTGATCCGCTTGCACCGCCAGGACATCTCCAGCTTCAACCTGCTGCCCGACAGTCACAAGGATGTCGGCAACGACGCCCTGCGTGCCAAAACCAAGAGAGTACGCCTCATTGGAAATGACTGTGCCTGTTCCACTGGCGCGCAGGACCAGATCCCCGCTGCGAATGGTCGCTGTCTGCATGGCAGGCTGATCCGTCTCCACCTCATCGACACGATTGAGTAGGACATATCCAGAGATCAACCCGCCAATGACAACCACCCCGGAGACAAGCAGTATTGTCTTCCGATTGCTTCGAAAGAACGCTTTCATGGATGTCACTCCTATGGGATAAGATCTCGCTCATTGTATGGAGACGGTGTAAACATTCCATGATGGGATTGTGAGGAAAATGCGGGGAAAACGGAATCTAGAAGACGCGCTCAAAACAGGGAACGGATGACCCCCTCATCGTTCCGCACCGAAACGTTAGTCAGTTGGAAGTCGAAAACTCTGGAAGGAATCCTTGAAGGAACGTTTGCCGCGCTTCTCGAACAAGCCGAGCAAATGGTCATCCATGGTGAAATAGAGGATTTGCCAGCCGTTCTTCCCCAGTTCAACCATTTGATTGACGAGCCACTCCCGCCGCTCCCAGTCAGCATATTGGAACGCATCATCCAGGATGAGAAATAGACGTTCGTCCCCCAGCAACTGGGCAGCAAACGCCATGCGCAGCGCGAGGAGGACCTGTTCCTGTGCACCGGTACTCAACTCGTCAAGCGGGAAAGATTGATATGCATCCGATATGAGTAGCTGATCGCCAACCATCTCAACACGGTCATACCGTCCTGTGATCGCCTTCAAGGGTTCCTTCACAAGCTCAGACTGAAGGCGCGCTTTGATGTTGTCATCCTCCTCAGCCAGCATCTCTTCCAGGGCGTGTGCAATCAGGTTCTGCCCGAGGATCGTGGCTGTCAGAGACCGATACGCATCGGCTTTTTCATCATAGGCAGCCTGTAACTCTTGCAGCAGTTCATTCCACCGGGCTCCGGGATGGGCTCCCGTATGGCGGCGGATGGAGGCTTGAACTTCCGCAATACGCTGCTTCTCTTCCTCAATATCTGCACGGACATTGAGCAACTGATCCTCAAGCCCGGACACCTCCGCCGCTTCATAGGTCACTCCCACATCCTCGGGGATGACGTCCTCCGTGGAGACATTCAGCCGTGCCAGCTCGAGTTCCAGCGAACTCTCACGGCTCTCCAACTCCTTTCGCTCTTCGCGCAGTCCCGCTGCAGCCAGCCCCCATTCCTCAGGGGTCAACGCTGTCCGCTTGAACCTGCGGAACTGATTCCGGATCTGGCTGGCCATCTCCCGCTGGTCCCGCTTCCCATCCTCGAGTTCTTCCTGCAGGATGCTGTATCGCGAGGCCTGCTCACGCAGTTCCTCCAGTTTGGCGCGCATGGCAGGCTCATCCGCCGCCTCTTGATCGAAACGGTTCTGAAAGGTTTGAAGAAGATCTGCGCGCGTCTCTTCGTCCGGACGCACTTCCTGCCAATGCGTCCATTTCCGGACATACCACCACGCAAGCCCCATACCTGCAGCAGCCGCTGCTGCAGCGATGATCGGTTGTTGAAAGTATGCAGCAACACTTCCTCCGAGGAGTGAAAGCACCGAAAGGACCAGCCACCAGTACGAAGGAGCTTCCCCCACTCCAGGATGCTCTCTCAGGGTGTCGAGCGTTTGCTTGAGCCAGGCGAAATCGCCGGCGGCATCTGCAAGGGAATTCGCTTGCTCCTGCTTCCGCTCCTCGGTTTCCCGCAGGCGGTCGAGAGCCTCGAGGTTTTTCTCCAGTGTGTTGAGTTCATCCAGAGGGTAATCCTTTATTTGGTCCCGGATACCCTTCTGCCGCTCTTGAAGCTGGTAGGCTAAATGCCGCTTGGCTAGCTGCTGCTTCCGCAACCGCTCTTCCAAATCCGCTTCCTGACGCTCCAGCGAAGCCAGCCGTCCGCTGGTGAAATCCTGATTGATCTTCCGTACCAGGTTCCCGAGGTCATCTCTTTCCTGCATGAACCCCAGCCGGTCCTTCAGCCTGCCCATGCTCGCCCCGACGATTTCGCCGTTTTCGATCGTAGCCTGATAGATAGTCTTCTGGATTTCCCCCTTGATCGATTCAAGAACGGCTGTCTGAGACAGGTACTGGCGCACAACGGCCCTGTTGACGCCGCCGGCGACATCACAGGCCATTTCTAATTCTGCCCCTTTAACCACCAGAAGCCGAGCCAGATCAGGCGGATACCCCAGGTCTTGATCCTCCCAGTAATCCTCCAGTTTCCTACCGCTGTCAGGTGAGAATTCTGTGACCTCACCGTCAATTCCCTCCACAAGAACGCGTCCCGCCCCGGCAATCTCACGCAGCGGCCAGTCCCCGGCGGACCGGAACAGGCTCCGGAGCAGGAACTCGACCAGGCAGGTCTTCCCTTTCTCATTGTGCCCATAGACAACATTGACGGGACCAAGTGTCCAATCGATCTCGTCAATCGGCCCCAGATTCTTTACTCGGATCGCCTGGATGGATGCGGGCATGTCACACTCCGTAGATGGTTTTCACTGCAGCCGCCAGGACATCATTCCGCGAGGGCTCAGTCTCATCCTGGAAATTCCATTCGAGATCATCGAGGAGTGCATCCACACGCTTGACGATCCGGCTGCGATCAGGATCGTTTGTGAATGAGAGGTCGCTCGCGTCCACGCCACCATCCACATTGAACTCCTGAAAACAATCTTCCACGGCTCGAACAACGGCGTTCAGATTGTTGGCTACCCCCCTCACCTTCACGCGCACCTGCACCCGTTCCTGTTCCCCGGGTGAGAGCTCCCAGGCCGCGATCACGCGGTCGATATCCCTCTGTACCCACTCAAGCTCCTGCTCACCGGGCACACACAGCACATCGACCGAGAAACGCAGGGGACCGCGCTGGACGAGGTTCGGTTCTATCGTGTCATCCACAAGATCGTACACGAGAAAACGCCGCCGCCCGGTCTCAGTAGGATCAAGGCTGCACGGCGATCCCATATAGTGCAGGTTGTCGCCATCGTAGGGTTTATGGATATGTCCCAGGAAGGCGCGCCGGGGCCGGTACACCTGCAGGTCTTTTCCTGTCAATGGCATATAGACACCCGGTTCCAGCGGATGCGGACCCCGCATGGCCGGGATGTAATCGCCATGAGCAACAAGAATCCAGGCCTGCTTCTGAAGTTCTGTTGCGAAGGGCTCAAGCGCCTCGCCCATGTTCTTCTCAGCGAACGGGAGCATCATCAGTGGCGGGGCATCCTCGTCGAGGGTAACAAGCTCGGGTTCGGGTATGACATGGAGATTCTCCGCGCTGAACATGCGCTGTTCCAGGCGCATATCGTGATTGCCACCAATCACCCAGATCTCAACGCCCTGCTCGTTGACATCGGTACAGAGCCGGTCGAAGTCGCTGTGATTCGCCAGGTCATGATCAAAAAGATCACCCGCGATCACAAGGACGCGGATATCCCTCTCAAGCATCTGACGGAAGATGTCTTCCAGCACGTCGTAGCGATCCGGATGGACCTCCCTGGTTGTAAGGTGGAGATCCGCCGTCAATGCAATCTTCATCAAGCCATCCTCATGATCCACACAGGTTGTGAGTGTTTCTTGCCGGGACGCCTGGCTCCCACGCCGCGTGCCCCTATCATGTTTCACCCCCATGCGAAGGCAGCAACCCCCCGCGGCCTCAAGCATAGCACAATCAGTGACCTGTGCAGTCCCCCTGTGAGGGGATCTTCCACATTCAACCCGCCCGGATTATGGAGAAAGCTGTCACTCACACGCCGCGGCGTCCGGGCTCATGATGCAATCGCCCTCGCCGAACTCCAACTCCACAGTGATGTGCGAAAGTTGATAGGATCGCAATACATCCTTGATGGCCGTCTTCACCGACGCCGCCTCCTCGCGGCTGCTGTCATCCTCCAGCACCACATGGGTCGTGAGAACATGCTGTTCCCCATCCAGTGACCAGAGATGTGTATGGTGGACGGAACATACGCCCGGGACCTCCCTCAGAAGAGTGTTGATATCGTCGATGTTCATATCAGGCGGCACAGCCTGCAGGAAGACAGCCAGAGTCTGCCTCAGAAATGACAGCGCGCGGAAGAGAACAACAGAGGTGATGGCAATCGAAAGGATGGGATCAAGGATGGGAACATCCACAAACTGCAGCACAAGACTCACCAGCAGGACGGCAACCCACCCGAGAACATCCTCCAGCAGGTGAAGGGCTGCCACGCGCGCATTCAATGAACCATCGCCCCGCAGACGCAGGACTGCCCATCCGTTCACCACAACACCCAGCACGGCCAGCAGCAGCATGCCGCGGGCATCAAAGGGCTCCGGCTGAATCAAGCGCGGAATCGCTTTCGAAAGGATGAAGAGAGAACCCCCAAACAGAATGAGCGCATTCATAAGTGCGCCAAGCAGTGAGAAACGACGATACCCATACGAATAGCGCTCATCACCTTCTTGATGAGAAAGATGATCCAGGATCCACGCCATCCCGAGCGAAATGCTGTCCCCCAGATCATGTGCCGCATCTGCGAGAATGGCAAGACTGTTTGTCGCCAGTCCACCAGCGATTTCGATCAAGGTGAACAACAGGTTGATGAAGAACGCGGAACGTAATCCGCTATGATGTTCATGCTGATGCATCGTCGATCAGCCCTCCCTGTCCATCGAATGCAAACACGTCGCCTCTCCCTCTCAATCCAGTTCTTTTCGCATGAGAGTCATGGTTTTTACTTCTCGAAAGCCGACCGCCTCATAAGCGGCACGTGCTCCCGGGTTGTTGACATTGACGGAGAGGTAAAGTTCTTCCGCACCGCAGGCTTGCACCTTGCGCATCACATCGGTCAGCATCGCAGTCGCCAGTCCCTTCCTGCGGTGATCCGGTGCAACGCCCATCTGGGCAATCCAGTATTCATCCCCTTCGGTCCCGTCTTCCCGCGCATAGCGATGTACGACTGCATAGCCAACAGGTTGATCCAGCTTTATCGCAAGGACGGAAAGGGCGACGGCGAACTCCAAATCCGCAGGATCGGCAAAATGATGCGTCCATGCGTCTTCGTCCTGCAATTGGTCCGTTCGTGTGCGAAAAGCCAGGCGGTATGCCTGATAAAGGGACGATGCCTCATTCGGGTCGTAAGGGACGATGCGGTACCCCTCAGGGTTCACATATTCGGTCGCAGAGGGTGGCGTTTTCCAACGCATCTCGACTTCTGCGAACTGAAAACGATATCCTGCTCGTCGAAAAAGGTCTATCGCATCGTCTTTCCGGTCATAGTACAGAATCCTCAGAATCCGCTTTCGGCCTTCCGCCTTCCGGTTAAGATTCTCAAGGGCGCGCTCTTCCAGCCATCGAAGAAGCGCTGTACCAAGGCCTCGTTTTCTCCAGTGCGGGTGGACTCTGCCCTCAACAAAACCCTGGACCTCATATGTCTCATCCTGGTAGAAAATCCATCCCCGGGCGGCAATCGCACCTTCAGGGTCAGTCACCAGGACACTGTTCTCCTGAATGTATGGCCCATCTGAAAGCCGCCGGGCCCATGCCGCCTCATCTAATACCCGGGATGCTCCATCGACAACCGCACAGTCTCGTTCAAAGGCCGCCAATGGACGTGCGTCCTCACGTCTCATCGCTCGCCAGTGCAAAGCTTCACTTGAGGGATTCATCGTCATGGACCCTCTACTCCTGAGTTGAGTCATTCCGACGCAACACAACCAGCGTCATGAGGCTGCATTGCATTCATAAAATTGTACCGCCTCTCCCATCCGACCGGTCGGGGAAAGGAGAACCCATCGAGCACGATGCCTCGAGGCAGACGCTTAAAGCCCGACCGGCGCATCTCTGCGCCGGCGCAATCAGATACCCGGTTCCGGTGCGTCAGGATTGAGCTTCGAGGATCTCCGCCAGGAGATTGGCCAGGCGGTCCGTGCCTTCTGATTTCACCATCCATCCGGACAAATCGCCAGCGAGCATCTCATCCAACTCATCTCTCAACGGATGCCCGGTCATCATCACAAACGGCCGGGTATCTCCACGCTCCCGCAGGATCTGGTAGAGTTCCTTCCCGCCCATCTCCGGCATGACAACATCACTCAGGATGAGTGTAATCTCCGGGTGTTCATCAAGAATATCCAGGGCATCTCTTCCCTGTTGCGCAGAAAGAGGATTGTAGTTAAGTGAGCGCAGGACATCCAGCAGAGCGGTTCGTACCGTAGCGTCATCTTCGACGACGAGCACGACCTCGCCATTTCCCCTGGGAAGTTGCGAGATTTCAGCTTCGCTGGCCAGGATGGGAAGTTTCACTTCCGGAAGGTAGATGGTGAACGTTGTACCTTTGCCCGTATCACTTTCAACCGCGATTTCGCCGTCGTGCTGCTTCACTATGCCATACACCTGGGCCAGGCCAAGTCCGCTCCCGCTTCCAGGTTTTTTGGTGGTATAGAACGGTTCGAAGATGTGTTTAAGGCTTCCTTCACTGATACCAGCGCCGGTATCGCTAACCCGCAGCGTTACCCACTCGCCAGCCTTCATACTGGGCAACGGTGCCTCCGCATCATCGGAGATGTGTAAATCGTCAATACGCAGTAAGAGTTTTCCGCCTTCCGGCATTGCATCACGCGCATTGAGGGCAAGGTTCATCAACGCCTGTTGGATGCGTGTTGCATCCACGTTGACGATGTGATCCCGATGGTCGTAATCCAGTTCAATTACGATGTTTTCCGGCAGCGTCCGCTTGAAGAGCCGCACCTGTTCCCGCACCAGGCCCGTTAGATCAACCGAGATGCGTTCGAGGATGGACCGCCGGCTGAAGTCCAGGATTTGTTGGGTCAGGGAGCCGGCGTGTTTGGCCTGAGTGAGGATGGTCTCCAACCGCTCGCGGGATCGAGGGCTTATACTCTCGTCCTTGAGCAGGATTTCTGCGTATAACGTGATCGGCATCAGGGCATTGTTGAAATCATGAGCGATCCCTCCGGCGAGGAGCCCGACGGATGCAAGCCGTTCCTGCTGGTACGTCTGCTCACTTTCCTCGCGCTCGCGAGTGACATCGCGCAGGATAAGCACCCATCCCTGCACAGCGGTCGGTCCGATCAGCGGCTGCGCTGCCGCCTCGTAAATCTGATCCTGATGGATGATGTCATGCCAGACAACACTTTCGGTCTCTTTGAGAAGGGGAGCGATCGGGTGCACACCAAGCGTTGTTAGCTTGTCGCCTGGATGGATCTCGGCAAGCCGCTCCAGGTACATGTTCCCCAGAAGGTTCGATTGGATGTAATGCATCTCGTCATCGATCAGGATGACGCCTTCCGGGACGGTATTGATAATCTGTTGAACCTGGTTCGCTTGATACTGAATCTGAGCCAGCAAGCGTGCCTGCTCTTCCTTTGCAATCTTCTCATCCGTGATGTCGGTCGTCACCACGTAGAAACGGTCATCGCCCTCCTCACGTACCTCCCGAGAATACCGATTCTGAATGTACTGTCGGGTTCCGTCTTTCTGCCGTATCCACAGCTCAAACGTCCCCCCTTTTTCGGGAATGGCGTCAATGTCCTTCGTGAACTCCTTCACCCGTTTTCGTTCTTCTGGTGCAGCGAATTGCATGAGGATCATCTTCATGACTTCTTCGCGGGGATACCCGAGAATCTCACACAGCCGATCGTTCGTGTATGTAATCTGGTTATTCTCAACAACCGTCAGACCATCCGATATGCTGTCTGCCATCCGCCGGAAGCGCTCTTCTGACTCGCGAAGCGCCTCCTCGGCGTGTTTACGCGTGGTGATATCCTCGCCTACGGCAAGCAGGCCAACCGGCTTTTCATCCACTTCATGGATCGTGGACACCCGCCAATTGATGAGATACTCCTTCCCACAGGAAGAGACGAGGGGCATCTCCATCTCGCTGTTTTCATCAAGTTCGCCATCTCTGACTTTTCTGAGGAACGATCGGTATTGCTCCTGGGCCTGTTCGGGCACAAAATGGTCGATCAGCGAATCCCCGTGCAATTCTTCTTCCGTGCAGCCAATCAACTGCATGCCGCGCTTGTTCATGACCGTGATTTGGCCGTCCATATCCATCGCGACCAGAATGACCGCCGCCGAGTTCAGATACATCTCGGCCCGGTCGCGTTCGATGATCAATGCGTCCTGAATATGTTTCCGTTCCTCAATTTCCTGCTGGGCAATCTCATAGAGGGAAGCCTTGTGCCAGGCAGCCGCAAGATGCTGTGAGAACGCGGTAATACCGGTGATATCTCCTACCTCAAGGTCCTTCCCCTGCACGGACAGCAATCCCTTGATCTCATCTTCAATAAGGAAGGGGACTGCAATCAGCGTTTCGAAACCAAGCATGTCAATTAGTTTCCGTGCAAATCCCTTCAAGGGGCGCGGCAGAACATCGCGCATCACCGGCACCACGTCTTCCCGAATAACCGCTCTGCGTTCCCTAATAACAGGATGGTACGCATCTACGTCATCAACACGGAAGGAATAGTCCTTCTGATAGACACCAATGAGCCTCTCAATAGCCTCAACTACAGAACTGTCGATGCCAATGTAACTGGTGAACAGACGCTCCCCTGCTTCGTCGAGCAGTAAAAGCATCACCTTAAAATCAATCGCACCGAGTTCGCGGGCAGCGGCTTCAAAGATGGCGTCGTACGTCAGCGCCCGATCGATTTCCCGTCCTGCTTGCGTTAGGGCATTCAACAGCAGTTCAGAGCGTTTCTTCTCGCGCAAATCATGTGCATAGGCAAAATTGTATTCTGTGCCCTCATGCTGGATGTAATTCACCTGGATTTCGACGGGAATGATGCTGCCGGATTTGGTATGGTGCATGGTTTCAATCCGAAAGGATTTTCGCTCACAAATCTCAGCCCAGTGCTGCCTCCAGCGCTCAGGATGAAAGTGCGGATCCAGGTCCCAGACATGCATCTCCAGCAGTTCCTCCTGTGTGTAACCAAGCAAGGAGGAGGCGGTTTGATTGGCGTATACAAAACGCCCATCCGATCGAATCCAGAATGCCATATCGGCGAAATGGTCCAGGGTAAATTGGATGAGTTCTGCCGATGCCTGTGGCGCGTTGTCTGCCGGTGAGGACCGGGATTGCTTTTGCTCTTGTCGATCGGATGGGTTTGGCATGAGCGGCATCCAGACTTCCAGCGTTGGCTGAACGGTTCCCGGCTGTGGCGAGGAAAACGCGATGCAGTGAAGACGGGGGCTTTCTCAATCATCTTATTGTATCGATTTTTAGAAAACCAGACAGGTTCTAATCTAAAAACGCGGTGAAAAAGACATCTACCACACCGGTCCCTTCGCAGGAACCATCACCACTGGTGAGTGTGCGACCCTGCCTGCCAACCGCCCCCTGGCACCGGCAGCCGACCCGGTCCGGGATCTGGAACCCGAATACCGCTGTCTGGAGCAGCAGCGGTTCGTGATAATTCGCACAATTGTCAGACAATTGGTCCAGAAGGATCGATTTCACGTGACATTTGTCAGGTGACCACCGTTTTGTTCTCCCCTATTCTCTGTTTGATGGCTTAATATCCGGACGTTTCACCGTGAAGGCAGCCGCCAGGGAGGCGGCTGATATCCACAAGCCGCACAGAAAAAGGCATCAATTTTTTACCGGTACCTCCCTCGGCAAATGCTCGCGTCACTGTTGAGAACAGCAACAGCAAGCTTGAGCAGCAACAAATACACACATAAAATGTAGAAAGAAACAAGGAGGTGAAAGGAATCAAGAACAACGTTATGGTTTTCTGTCTTTTTCGGGCTTATCTTCACGCAGGAGAATACAAATGACAACCTCGACACAAACAGAATTAACTGCCGAACAAATCTGGACTGTCCAGGAGGGTGAACGCCGGTCGGTGGGCGTTATTCACATCGTCGTCCTCGCCCTGCTGATCGGCATCGGCTTCGTCGTCGGCGCGTTCGGCAGCATCAGCTTCCCGCTTGGCTTCGGCGTCAACTTCTTCTGGACCGGCATCGCCGTCCAGCAGGTTGGCTCCATCTGGTTCGGCATGTGGGGTGTTCTTGCCGGCGCGATTTTCCCCTTCTTCTCGAACGGCATCGCCGGCACCCCTCTCTATGTATCCGCAGCCTACATCCCGGCGAATGCTGTCCAGGCTTTCCTGCCGGCATGGGCTTTCCGCAAATTCAAGGCTGACCCGCGCCTCAAGAGCGTCCGTGACTACGGCATCCTGCTTGCGGCAATGCTCATCTCCAGCGCGTTCGGGGCACTCTACTCCCCCCTCGTCGTGCTGAAGAGTTTTGGTCTGCTCACCACGGACTCGCTGCCCCTCTTCATCTGGGGCTGGTTCGGCGGCAATGTTGTCGCAGGCCTGGTGTTCAACTTCATTCTGCTCAAGGCACTATCGCCGGTCGTTATCCGCACCACCGCCTTTGTCAAGAAATGGTGGGCATAGACGTCTGAGGTTCGATCCATACATAAACAGGGGGGCATTTCTGCCCCCCTGTTCATTGCGGGAAGGTTGATGTGAATAAAACGTTGCTGGGGTATGTGCCAGAGGAATCCCCTATCTACGCCGTCCATCCATTCGTCAAGCTCTTTTTCTTACTTGTTGTCAGCCTTTTTCCCATGTTTATCGCTGCACCGGAAATCAACTTGCTGCTGATGCTGATTATCATTTTCCTGATGTGGTACAGCAAGATCAGCATGTCCACGCTGAAAATCTATATCCCCGTGATGATTTCCATGGGGTCGATCATCCTCCTTTCCTACACTGTGCTGGGCGGCACGCATCCCGAGTTCCTGCTCATCGCCAGGCCACTCGGTGTCAACATCTACTGGGAACGCATACGCGATGCCCTGGTGGTGTATTTCCGCGTCCTTCCAATGGTCTTCACCATGGTGTTCTTCCTTTCCACATCGCGGGAACGGGATGTGATCGTGGCGATGCGCACCATGCGGGCTCCCTTTCTGGTCACGTACATCTTCGCCATGGCGCTGCGCTCTGCCGGCATGGTTCTGGAGGATTTCCAGGTGATCCGGCAAGCGGAACGAGCACGCGGTTTTGATACAGCCGGGCGATCGCTTGGCTACCGCATCCGCAAGTACATCATGTATATGATCCCGTTGTTCGCCGTCTCCCTGCGTCGATCGGAGGAATTCACCAATGCCTTGATCGCGCGCGGGTACGCGTTCACCGGCAAGGCCAGCAAAGTAAAACGAGCCGATTACATCCTGACCCATTACACCTTCTCGCCCCTGGACACGTTCTTCACCATCGTTGTCGGGTTGAGTTTCATCGGGATCCTGATCGGCCGCTATGCATTCCACAACTTCGGCATCGATAGTTCTGTCGCTTTGAACTGGTTGTATTCCATCTTGACATAGGAGCGGTTCGACAATGTCGGCAATCATCGAAATCAAGCATTACTCCTGGCGATACCTCTCCCAGCAGAATTTTGCGCTGGAGGACATCAGCCTCGAGATTGAGGAAGGAAGCTTCGTCGGCATCATCGGCCCCAACGGCTCCGGAAAAACAACCCTGGCGCTGTCCATCGACGGCCTCATCCCGGGTCACTACCATGGAGTCAAGAAGGGCGAACTCTACATCCTCGGCAAGGAAGTTGAGCAGTACGAAACCGGCTTGCTGCAGCAGACCGTCGGCATGGTTTTCTCCGATCCCGAATCACAGTTCACATCCATGACGGTCGAGGATGAACTGGTATTTGGCATGGAGAACCTGGGGCTTTCCATCCCCGAAATCCGGGAGCGTCTGGAATGGGTGACCGATCTGGTCGACCTTGGCCCCTTACTGATGAAACCGCCATACGAAGTATCAGGAGGGCAGAAGCAGCGGGTAGCCCTCGCCGCAGTCCTGGCGATGATGCCCAGAATCATGATCCTGGATGAACCCACATCCATGCTGGATCCCATCAGCCGTAAGCGCGTCTTTGACGTCCTGGGAAAGCTCCGCGCGGATCAACGCAATACCATCATCGTGATTGAACACAGCCTCGAGAACCTCGTCCCGCTAACCGATCACATGGTCATGCTTCACAACGGGACACTTCTGCGGGAAGCCGAAACCCATGCCTTCTTCGAGGATATGAACACCCTCCTCGAGCACGATGCCTTCCCTCCTGATGTCATGACCTTCACGCACAAACTGATGGAAGCGGGCCTCTACAAAGGTCCCCTCCCTCTTACAGTCGAGGAGGCATCCCGTCAGCTTCACCAATGGCTGCCTGCTGTAAAAACGTCCACCCCGAGCGAAGCAGAAGGACATCAACATGACTGAGCAACCCTTCCTTCAGGTCAGGGACCTGAATTACAGCTATCCGGACGGCACCCAGGCGCTGAGGGGGATCAACCTGACATTCGGGCTCGGCGAGATGGTTGCCTTTATCGGCCAGAATGGCTCAGGAAAGACGACCCTGTCGAAATGTCTGAACGGGCTGTTTAAACCCACATCCGGTGACGTTATCGTTGACGGGTTGAACACGAAATCCACCTCCATCGTACAGATGGTCCGCCGTGTCGGGTACGTGTTCCAGAACCCCGACCACCAGCTCTTCAACAACAATTGCTGGGATGAAATTGCCTACGGCCCCCGCAATATCCAGCTACCAGAGGATGACGTGCGCGAACGGGTGGAGGAAGCCGCCCACATCGTCGGGCTCCACGAGAGCTATTTCACAGAGCATCCCTTCTTCCTTCCGAAAGGCTTGCGACAGCGTGTTGCGATTGCATCCATCCTGGCTCTTCGGCCGAAGGTCATCATCGTTGATGAGCCCACCACCGGTCAGGATTCCAAGCAATCGATCGAAATCATGGATTTCCTCCAGAAGCTTAACCAGGAACTGGGGCACACCATCATCATCATCACCCATGACATGCCCATCGTCGCAGACTACGCTGAACGAGTGGTCGCTATCGGGTTGGGACAGGTCATCGATGACGGGCCCACTGCGGAGGTATTCAGTCAGCCGGAAAACCTGGCCAGGACATTCATCGAACCGCGCCAGATCACCCAGCTAGCCCACGCCTGTCACGATCTCGGTTTCAAACGCGGAACCCTGAAAGTGCAGGAGATGATCGATCAGGTCAACGCCCTCACAGCCTGAATGTGCATGAGGTGTTAGAAGAAAGGAAAAGGACGCCGTGCGCACGGCGTCCTTTGCATTGGTCAGCGAGTCAGTCTACCTGTTCATACGACGCTTGATGAGGCGGTAGATGCCTGCGAACATGTTCAGCTGCGGTACACGCTCCGCATAGGCGAGGTACGCCTCCCCGAACTTCTCCACATTTCCCGCTTCCTCATGGCGAATTCCAGCGACGGTCATGCCCGCTCCAATGAGCCCGAGCAGCGCAGCTATCCCGTGCTGCGACAGCAGAGCCACCCCGATGGCCAGCAGAATGCCAGAGAGATACTGTGGATGGCGGACAATGGCATAGGGCCCTCGGTCCACAACGGTCTGCGTGTGGATGTACCCCCTTCCCTCCGTCACCTGTCCCCACCGCCGAAGGGTGAAGATCGGCCACCAGCCAAACAGCGCCGACAGATACAGAATCAACCAGCCGATATTCTGAAGCCAATCATAGGGTGCAGACGCGTAGGTGAAGATCGTCACGATAATCTGTCCCACGAAGGCTGCAGTGAGAAGAATCCCCTGTACCAGCATGCTTCGATTCATCAAGGCACCCTCAGACCATTATCTTAGGATGAGAATCACCCCCAGCACAAGTTCCGCACCCAGGCTAATCCAATTCGACTGAGTCGCCGATCGGTCAACGACGATCGACACGCCGCGAACTGCTGCGATGGCAAGATAGCTTGCGCCGAGCATCCAATAGGCCGCGGGCTCCTTCGTCAGCAGTGGGATCAATCCCAGGGCGATAAACAATCCTCCGAAGATAGCCCGGATCTCCGTCACCCCCCTGCCACCGACAACCGTCAGTCCAATAAACTCCTGCGCGCGGAGTGGCGCGATGGTAGCGAAAAGACCTGTTGCAACCGTCGCAAGCGATGCCGCGATCTTGAGAACGTTCAAAATATCCATGGTGTCCTCCCTGTTCCTTCAACGTGCCTGAACCGAACGCGTGATGTTCCTGCCGGCATGTACGCCGTCATGATGAAGCTGCCCCGGTCACGCACGAAACGCGGATCGCGAATAGCTCACAAGCTTATACTTGTTCAGGGGGAGGATCACTCCTCCCCCCTGCATTCACGATTGGCCATCACCTTATCTGCCAGAGTTACCCCTTTGCAGGCTAAACAGGCGCAAGCGTTCCGGCAAAGATCTGCCACGCGAGGGCTGTCTTCGCCAGCAGGCTCAGGATGATGTAAACCCGCTCACCAAAGAGGTAATCCTTCCAGCGGCCCACCTTCTTGTATTGCAGGTACATGTTGATCGCGAAGATATTGAAGAATACAAAGATGGTGGGGATGATGGCATAGACAAACGCCGGTGGTTCCGCCCCGGAAGAGGTGATGGAGCCGACGAAGTACATCACAATCACTACCCAGGGGATGATCCCCGCGAAGCAGCCATAGATGAAGGAGATCCAGTTGGTCTTCTCGGTGTACTGGTTGTGGTACTCCATCATGATGCCGAACAGGTTCATGGTGGCGTTAATGCCGAACATTAAGATGAGGCTTCCCAGATCCCATACGCCCACCAGCATTCCGATGAGGACAATCATCAATGAGGAGCTAAGGGCATATTCGTAGAAACGGACCGGGTTCATGCCCTTCTTCAGATTGCGGACGTACCATTGGTAGCCAAATGTCGCCAGGCTGAAATGCGCCACCGCGGAGAGCAGCAGGAATACCGCAACCGCAGGCCCGAAGCGGAGCTCATAAAACAATTGAGGATCGGGGGTCAGAGAAAACGTATCCAGATCAAAGCGCAGGTAGTTGGTGAAGATGGGATAGGTCGTATCGTTGCTCAACACAATCATCAGGATGCCCTGCAGCAGGTGCAGAAAACCCATGATGAGGTTGAATCGGCGGAGCCCCTGATAAACACGTTCGGGGGTCTCTAACTGAGTTGTTTGTTCCGTCATGCTTTCCTCCTAGCTATATAAGTACAGTACGAAAACAAAGGATTAATGGGATTCATCTCCCTGGCCCGTTGATGGATCCCCGGAGGGACGGAGGAACCCGTCCCATGGTTCTTCGCGCGGGATCCAGGCTGGCACATTCTCGCGATACAGATCAAAGTCCTCACCGAAGCGAGCCCTCATGCCCCTCTCCTCGGATAGCGGGAGGTAGACAAGATTGAGCCCCAGGAAGATGAAGAACCAGACCAGGATCGGGATGGACGTAAACAAGACGCCCTCGCCAAGCAGCACCAGAAGAACCCCGGCAATCATCGGATTGCGCATGTAGCGATAAGGACCCTCAATGATCAGCGTCTGCGCTGGATCCCAGGGGGCCAACGTCCCCTTCCCTCTGCCGATAAATAACCCGTTTGTCCAGAGGAAGAGAGCCAACCCGGCACCGATCAGCAGAACAGCTACAACCATGCGAACAATGCTTAAAGGGAACGTGCACGCCCATGCGTAGCAGACATCATTCGTTATGCGAAGGATCGCCCAGGGGACGAGAACAAGCACCGTCACAGGTAAGATGATGATGGAAGCGGCAACCCGCAGGATTTTCAGCAGCATCATGTCCCCCTCAGTGGACATAGGATAAGAAGTAATAACACCATACACATCTTATCAAACTGGAAGAGAAGATGCGTCTCCACTTTTATGAAGCCTTTCCGGCATACGTTCCAGAACGACAACACCTTCCCATCAACTGCAAAGAGAAATGACGGGACGCGACCATCGTCAGATGAAGTCTGAAACGATAAAGGCATTGTATCCGCCAGGAACGTGAGATGAGGGGTGAATGGGAGAAATCTGGAAAGGTTTCAGGGGCTCTCGATGAACGTATAGATGTGCCATGTGTTCACGACCTCAGTGAGCTGGTAGTTCTCCCGCAAGAACACCTGTAGTTCGAGGAGACCCGGACAAACGGTCGCGGGCACCGCTCTACAAAGTTCATCCTGATCTGCATCGAGGTACGGAACGCCGGCTCCGGAGTTCACCTGTGTGAGGATCATAACCGGAGGATCAGTTTGCAGCTCCTGCAGGAGCTCCGTGAACGCTGTGTCATGATCGATGCCTGGCAGCAGCAATTGTGTGGCATAGAGAACACGTGCAGGCGTGGACCGATGGGAAAGGAAATAATATTCGGGGTGATCATCCCAGATGTAGATGGAATCCTGGGGATCGGTATGCTGGATGACGTAGTCTACGACCGGGCTGCGAAGAACCTCCCCTGACCGGAATTGATCAGCCGTCGCCTTGAACTGCGACGGAGAAGGGATCTCTTTTACCGCTACTTCCACCCCCCATGCAGCCGAAAGAACGAGTACCGTCCCGAGCGCCATTCCGCCTGCAGCATCGCCCTTGCGGAAGGATTGGACCAGGTACGGAATCCTGTCCACGACCAACCCACAAACAACTGCCATCGCAGGAAGCGGTGTGATGAAATAATGGCCATGGAAACGACCGGACACAAAGACCAGGGCCCATTCGATGCCCACGGCAATAACCATGGTCGTGAAGAAGAACCGCTCCGCGCCGTCTTCCCGATCATTCGATGGATGCCCATCAGCACGGATCCCCTTGCCAGAAATGCGTTTCGAAAGAATCAGCCCAACTCCGCCCATGGTCAACGCGCTGACATAGGAAAGTGGAGGTGTCAGAAACAGCTTCCGGAGTGTTCCGTACATACTTCGAAGGGAAAAACCATGCTCTGCATAAAGAACGTTGTAGGTATATGCCGAAAACCAGAGTTCGTTGAGGATGTCCTGTGAAAGAGCAAAGATAAACGTGACCAGGACCGGGATTAGAAGCCCGATGAGAAATGCTCCTGCATAACGTGGCACATCGCGCCAACGTGCAGAGAAAACAACCTCAAAACCCAGTACCGCTATTCCAGCCAGACCGATGCCAAAATAGGTCAGCTTGAAGAGCATCGCCAACCCCGTCATAGCACCGAGCAGGATCAGCCAACCACGATGACGAGATCGTGCGTACCTGGCTATAGCCATAATGCTGATCGTTTGCGGCAGCAGTGCGTAGAACTCTGAAAGGTTACCGCTCATGTAATAGTCCGGATAATGCAACGTGAGGAGAAACAGTAAGACCGCAGCGCCAGACGAGAAGGGACGAACCCAGCGCCGCAAGACCGTGTAGAGGATGAAGGCCACGATGCTCACCCAGATGCATTGGACAATCCACACCGACCAGAGAGTGTCCCCGAACAACTGGAGTGCAAGGCTGTTTATATAGTAGATTGCAGGTGTTTTTGTATCGAAGATGTCGACATACAGCCTCTCACCGTCAAGCAGTTGGCGGCCAACGTATGCGAAGAACCCGCTATCGGCACCCAACTGGTTCTGCCCGGGCGACCAGGGAATTTGCAGAATCAGAACCATCAGCACCATGGCGATGATGAGAAGCGCGTCTCGAACAAACACGCGCGGCAAGCTGTTCCTGTCTTGCTGATTTGCCATCCGTTACCCCGTTGCTCCTCTGGCGTCTCACGAGACCAGGTCTTTGACGGTAAAGCATAAAAATCCTACCACGAAGTTGACCTCTGGAACGCTCACTCTCGTGCAAAAGATGAAGGACAGCCTTCACAGCATCCGCTTGACAGCCCCTATACCGAATGGTATAGTCCCGTCAGAGAAAGGAGTGCGAGCCGGATGGTCCTTGACACGAAGGCAATACTGCTGGATGAGGCGGAGGCGTTGTTTGCGGCGCGCGGCTATGACGCAGTCGCCGTACAGGAAATCGTCGCCGCTGCCGGCGTGACGAAACCAACCCTGTATCATCACTTCGGCAGCAAACGCGGGCTGCTCGATGCGCTCCTGCATCGCCGTTTCGCATCCTTCCAGGAGAAACTCGAAGATGCGGCCGGCTATGATCACGATCTTACCCAAGCATTGGAAGCGATCGTAGACGCGTACACGAATTTCGCCCAGGATTGCCCACGGTTCTTCCGTCTACAGCGATCGATGAGCATTGCTCCACCGGACAGCGAAGCCTATCAGGCGGTTGCACCGTACTTGCGATGGCAGAAGCAAACCCTTGAACAGCTCTTCATTGACGCTGTACCCGACCATGGCAATTTGAAAGGGCACCACCAACTGTACGCGCTCACGCTGCTGGGCATGGTCCTGAACGTCATCGATCACTCATACCAGGAAGGGCTTCCCTTCGACGATGCCCTTGTCCGCCAGACCGTGAAGCAGTTCATGCACGGCATCTACGCGCTCTAAGCGCGGGTTTCTTTTTTTCAAATCAATCTATACCTACTGGTAGGTATTGCAGGAGCAGGCACCATGAAACCAACCTGGATCTCATCCTCCATCTTCTATCACATTTATCCACTCGGCCTTTGCGGGGCGCCGGAGCAGAATGATTTCTCCACGCCACCGGTCGACAGGCTCGACAAATTGCATGCCTGGATCGATCATCTCCAGGCACTTGGCGTCAACGCCGTATACCTCGGTCCAGTCTTCGAATCGTCCAGCCATGGCTACGACACCGCCGACTACTACCAGGTGGATCGACGACTGGGAACCAACAACACCCTGACCCGTCTCAGCGCCGCCCTGCATGAGCGCGGCATCCGCCTTGTGCTCGACGCCGTCTTCAACCACGTCGGGCGTGATTTCTGGGCGTTTCAGGATGTGCTCGAGCATGGCGCCGCTTCAACGTACAGGGACTGGTTCCACAATCTCCGCTTTGAAGGCCAGAGCCCGTACGGCGACCCCTTTCAATATGACGCCTGGAATGGACATTATTCGCTGGTGAAGCTCAATCTCGCCAATCCCGATGTGCGCGCACATCTTTTTGACGCCATAGGAACCTGGATCGACACGTTCAACATCGACGGATTGCGGCTTGACGCTGCCGACTGTCTCGATGCCGACTTCCTGCGGAGCCTCACAGCCTACACACGCACGAAATGTACTGATTTCTGGTTAATGGGAGAGATCATCCACGGAGACTATACCCGCTGGGCGAATCCCGACATGCTTCACAGCGTGACCAATTACGAATGCTTCAAAGGCCTGTACTCAAGCCACAACGACGCCAACTACCATGAAATTGCCTATGCCTTGAACCGGCAGTTCGGGGATGGCGGCCTCTACGAGAACTTGCTGCTCTACAACTTTGTCGACAATCACGACGTCAATCGTGTTGCCAGCCTGCTCAATGACCCCGCCCATCTTCGCCCCCTCTACATGTTGCTGTTCACCATGCCCGGCATACCCTCCATCTACTACGGTAGTGAATGGGGGTTGGCAGGCGAGAAGAACGGGGGAGACGACAGCCCCATGCGGCCCCGGATCGATCTGCCCGCCGCCCGGGCAAATCCGCCGCATCCAGCGCTGTCCGGCTTGCTTGCAAGGCTCGCTGCAATCCGGAAAGCATCACCCGCTTTGCAGCACGGCGGCTACCAGCAGATTCATGTCAGCGGGGAGCAGTTCGCGTTCCAGCGATCGTCAAACGGCAATGTCGTCATTACCTCCCTGAGCGCAGCCTCCGAGCAAGCGCAACTCCGCCTCCCGGTTCCATCCGGCACGATTGGCGCCTATGACCTGATCAACGAGGAAGTCTGCGCCGCGAACGAGGGCATGCTGTCCGTCACCATCCCTCCCCATGGAGGACGCATCCTTCAGCTGCAGTTCGACTAGCCTCGAGCATCTCTGGTCTTTCTATTGAAAATCCATACGAAAGACCTCGGGATCTGGTCCCAATCGCTCACCACAGTCCAGCGCGTCGATGGCGCGCATGTCATCGTCACTGAGTTCAACATCGAAGACATCGAAATTCTCGCGGATGCGGTCCTGGTTCTGTGACTTGGGAATGGTCACGATGCCATGCTGGACCATCCAGCGCAACGTGACCTGCGCGGGGGTCTTCCCGGTGCGCGCTGCAATCTCCTGGAGGACAGGCAGCTCAAGCACCTTTCCTCGCATCAGCGGACGCCAGGCTTCCAGTTGAATCCCCATCTTCCGGCAATAATCGCGCAGGGCAGCCTGCTGGAAATGGGGGTGGAACTCCACCTGATTGACCATCGGCACGACCTCGGCTGTTTCCAGCAGCGCCTCGATATGGCGGGGGTTAAAATTGCTCACGCCGATCGCCCTGACTCTTCCATCTGCGTAGAGCTTTTCCATGGCGCGCCACGTTTCCCGGTTCAACTCCGGATCTGCGCCCGGCCAGTGCACCAGGTAAAG